>Ga0209632_10001469_pt1 | contig 23771 bp, 27 predicted proteins | sample COG_10_FD_184754 | JGI IMG/M metagenome (GOLD analysis project Ga0209632, IMG submission 184754) | Pelagic Microbial community sample from North Sea - COGITO 998_met_10 (SPAdes) (version 2) | ecosystem: Environmental > Aquatic > Marine > Neritic zone/Coastal water | place: Helgoland, sampling... | reverse complement strand
AAAACCCAGAACGTCACTGCGTATAGCGCGGCGTTGTGTGTAATGTAAACCAATCTATTCGCTAAGAATGGAATAAAACGAAAAAAGAATCTTGTTTCCTTTTAATATAAAATATAAACATATGACTGAACTTACATTTGAATATTATAATAAGCTCGCTAACCAAATAATTACGATTAGTTCATTACTTGGAGGATTTTCAATATCAATTATTGCAAATTTTTTAATACAAGAAACGAAAACTCGATTGACTAATAATATTATGTTAGCATCAACTTTATCAGCCTGCTTATTTCTTATTAGTGTTTTCGCTATGACAAAAATAGTGATGATGACAACTGAAGGATATCCAAGAAAAGTTCTTGCCAGTGATTTATTACTCCCAAGAGATATTGGATCATCTGCATTCTTTTTTGGTATAATATCTCTGCTGACTATGATTTCTATGGCAGGTTGGACAAAATCGAAAAAAATGGGAAAATTTACTACAATAGCTGGAATTATCACTTTGACTTTGATAATAGTTCTGTTGTGCCAATTGTAAATAAAGGTTTTTGACTCGTATCAAAGTTTGTGCTCAACCGAAAGTTACGTGCTTCGTAATCGCCTACTTTTCATATACAACAACGCGATAATGCACAAGCTAAACAAACCTCAGATTGAAGATTAAAAACTTACATAAAGCATTAACCTTACTAATTTCTGTAGTCTGGCTTGCAAACGGACTTTTTTGCAAGGTTCTAAACCTTGTACCTCGACACGAACAGATAGTTGCAAGGGTGTTAGGGGAAGACTATTCAAGACCTTTAACTATTTTAATTGGTTTGTCAGAAATTATAATGGCAGTTTGGGTGCTCTCTAAATTTAAATCTAAGCTCAATGCGATCACACAAATACTCGTTGTAGCAACGATGAATACATTGGAATTCATTCTTATTCCAGACCTTTTACTTTGGGGAAGGCTTAATTCCTTGTTTGCATTGTTTTTTATAAGTCTTGTTTACTACAATGAATTCGTTTTAAATAAAAAATTAATACAACAGACTGCGTGATAAATTGTCTAAAAAACCACCCATTTGCAGTGGAAGCTCATTTTGACAGTTCGCTTGTATTAACATTTGCAGTTCATAAAGAGCAGCTTCAAAGCTTTATCCCGGAATGTTTGGAATTGGACACTTTTCAAGATAAATGGGCTTTCATTGCTATTGCAATGGTTCAAACAAGTGGTCTTAGACCAAAAGGCTTTCCAAAATTTATGGGAAACGACTTCTTCTTAATCGGTTATCGAATATTCGTCCGATACACAAATAATGAAGGAAAAAGATTGAGAGGATTATATATCATCAAATCGCAAACCGACAAAAAAAAGATGGAATTTATTGGTAATATTTTCACCCATTACAAATACACTACAACAAATATTGAGCAAACAAAAAGTAAAAATTTAAAAACAATCAAATCAGAACATTCGAAATTTGAAGTTACAATAGAGCAAACAGACGATGAGAATAATATTCCTGAAGACTCCCCATTTACCGACTGGAAAGATGCACGCAAGTTTGCAGGGCCTTTACCACATACTTTTAACGTGAACACAAAGGATAAAACTATACTTACCATTTTAGGTATTCGGCAAAACTGGAAACCTAAGCCTGTAAAAGTAAAAAACTACCATTTTGATTTTCTAAACCAGTTAAAACTTCAAAACATTGTTTTGGCCAATGCTTTCGAAATAAAAAACGTCCCATATTCCTGGGGAAAAGGCAAGATTGAAAAATGGAAATAAAAAGACGAAAATTTCAAGGGGTACTAAATATCCTCAGTTTTAACAGACACTTTTATGTATTTGGACTTTTTGTCTTGGCTTTGATTATAGGTAGTGAATTTATATTCAACTGGCGTAAGGATTTGTTTTGGTTGGTAATTTGTGGATTTATATACGGGCTTATAATGCCCTTAATCGTTTCTGCATATGTTTACGATTTCTCTGGTTTCTACAATTTTGACTGGTTGAAAAGAATGAATCTTGAAGATACTACACAAAATATTAATCTGAATATCAATGCAGGCTTTGACGAAACAAGTTATATCATCAAGGATATTTTACCTCATTCAAAACTTCAGGTTTATGATTTTTATAATGCCAAACAACATACCGAGCCTGCAATAATAAGAGCAAGAAAAGTGAGTTTAGTATATCCAAACACTCAACAAATAGATTCAAGCACAATACCTCTTAAGGACAATTCCATTGACAATATATTTTTAGTCTCTGCTATTCACGAAATCCGTAATCAAGAAGAAAAAATACAGTTTCTGAAAGAGTGTAGAAGAGTATGTAAACCGAATGGCAATGTAATCATGGTGGAACATTTGAGAGATTTCCCCAACTTTCTTGCGTTTACCATTGGCTTTACACATTTCTTTTCAAAAGCAACTTGGGAAAGGGCATTTAAAGAAGCTGGATTCGTATCAATTAGCGAATCAAAATTCACGCCATATATGTCAATATTCAATTACAAATAAGAATGGAAATACACTTCAAAATAATCGGGTTTTTATTAATGGCCTTAGCATTGGTTCACGTAATTTTCCCGAAATACTTCAACTGGAAAGAAGAATTGAAATCATTAAGTTTGATCAATAAACAAATGATGACAATTCACACTTTTTTTGTCGCTTTGGTTGTTTTTCTTATGGGTTTGCTATGTCTAACTTCAGCAACAGAACTTATAGATACAAAACTTGGTAAAACAATTTCCCTCGGACTTGGAATTTTTTGGTCACTTAGACTGATTATTCAATTTTTTGGGTATTCTACTAAATTATGGAAAGGAAAACCATTCGAAACAATGATCCATATTTTGTTTAGTGGATTATGGATATATTTAAGTATTATATTTTGGATGAATTACATTAACTAAAAAAACAGTGCACAACATTGTATAACAAATCATAGCCAACTATGGTCAGGCTACGTTTCTCATACTAAACTTTGTAAATAATATAAATATATGAACAATAAAAAAACTAAAAATGGCTTCTACCTTGGGATTTTTTCTCTAACTATATTGATTATTTTGGGTGTAAATTCTAAGTCCAGCATATTTTTTGACTCTTACAATTGGTTAATTGAGGGAGTATTGAGATTAATAAGTTTGGGCTTAGCATCACTTGGAATGATTATATCGTTGATGGCATTAAAGGAATCTAGATCAAAAATGAGAACTTTAAGTTTTATTATCAATGGAATAATCTTACTATTTTTTTTAATTATGATTATTATCGATTAATTTTCGATGTATGAGCAAAATTTGAATGAAAAATTAAATCATGCCTTTTTTATTTTGGAAGTCTGAGAAGTTATTCTATGGTTTTCAATTTTAAACAAGTGGAATAAGTAGCTAAGAGACACTTTTTCAACAACTCCTAAACGTTAGGCGGAATTGCCTAGCGGCAGGTAAAATCGCACTGCATGCTCCCCTTTCATTAATTAATGACCAATGGCATTCGAACAACTCGCTCATGACCTTGGCGTAAGACCTATTATAAAGTTATTTGAACGTGCCGAGGGAACAACTGACAACTACATGTATGCCTTATGAGACATGATGATAGCTAACCCTCAGACTGAATCTCAAACACTATATACGGAGTGCCGTTGGCAGTCGTCACGGAATAAATATAGAATCTTAAAATATAAACTTCACCATACTATTAAATAAATAAAATCATTATGAATATAAAAACAGCTAGAAAAAAGAAAAGTAAAAAATTTGAATATGGAATTACATTTCTAATAATCATTTATTTAGTAATCACTTATTACACACATAATTCACATCATTAAATAAACTTTGACTGAATTTATTTCTAAACCAAATATCGAGTTAAAATTACAATGAAATTTTTCATGATTTAAATTGAAAACTAAATTGTCTGCTGAGTTTAACAAGTTACTGAATAGCTCATCAAACGGAATTAAAACCTTGAGGAATAAAACGCTCACTGAATTCATTCAAACTCTAAAAACGGAAAATAGAATTTTGATTAATAATTTAGAATCTGAAAAACAACGAAATGGCTACAAAGTATATACCAAATAGCGGTGGGCGTATGAATTAAGAGAATAGCTAGCAATCACCTTGAGGTGGTTTCGAACAAAATAGTGCATATCATGTCGTTATACCGCCATTTGATAACGTTCTTTTTGTCTTTTTAATGAATCGCAAGAAAATGCATCCATTGAAAACCCAGAACGTCACTGCGTATAGCGCGGTGTTATCTTCAATTGCTCAAAAAAAATAAAAAAACATTTATTATGAAGGATTTATGGAATTAACTCTCGAAATAATAAGTGTTCTTCTCAGTCTGCTATTTTTGATTTTTCTATTAAAAGAAAAGAAAGTTTGCTGGATTTTTGGAATTTTAGGCTCTTTGACTAGCATATATTTATTCTACTTAACCAAATTATATTCTGAATGTATGTTGTTTACTTATTATGTGTTAATGGGTTTCTATGGTTACCATCTATGGAGTAAGGAATCAAAGGAAGGAAACCCTTTTCAAATTTCTAAATGGAGTTTAGTTCATCATATTTATATTCTAATATTCGGAGTATTTATTTCATTTTCTTTAGGTTACTATTTTGAAAATTACACAACCGCAGAGAAGTCTTATTTAGATGCTTTTACAACAGTATTCAGTTTTATAGCCACTTATCTAGAAGCGAAAAAAATATTGAGTGCTTGGATATTTTGGATTATTCTGAATGGTTTGAGTACATATTTATATTTTAGTCGAGGATTAAATATTTATGCAATATTAGCTTTGCTTTATTTCATTATCTCATTTTATGGGTATGTCGAGTGGAAAAGAAAGTTTGACAATTCAAAGAAAGTTTTAACCTGACTTTTACAAGTTTGTGCAAATTGACTTTAATCATACGTGACCATTACGTAGGACTTTACTCGGACGGAGAATAAACTAAAACGAAAATTATGTGATTACTCTCGTGTGTCGCAACAGAAGATAACTCCGTATAAACTTTATTGCTGGCTTTTTGCTCACTTGCGAAAGTCTTCGTGGACTTTCTTGGTCGGTAATTATTTACTAAATTAGTTGCTTAATCACGCAACTAACCATACACAATAACGATACTGCACAATTCACCTAAAGGTGAACCCAAATGGCTACGTGCTTCGCACTCCCGGCCTTTGGGATTGTGCAGTATAGCGCGGGGTTGGCAAAAATTAAACTTGAATTGACATAGAATTTAATATAAAAAATATGATAACCTTAAGAACTACGCAAGTACTAATACTACTTTTCATATCTAGCAATCTGTTTGTAAATAGTTTATTAGCCCAAGATGTTAAAAAAGGTGTTTGGGAATTGGCAGATACCATACCTAATACCGGAATTCAAGAACATAAAGCAGCCTTATTACCAAAAGACAAAGTATTGTTAGCAGGTGGTACCGTTTACGATGCCAATAGTCAAAAAAATGTTGTTACCTCAAAGGCTTATATTTTTGATTTAGAAAACAGAAAATGGAAGCCAACCCAAAGCATGAAGCATCCCCGTTCAGAACATAAGTTAATAACTTTAAAAAATGGAAATGTATTAGCAATAGGCGGAGGAGGTGAGACGGAAGGTAAATCTATTCATAGCTCTTGTGAGATATATAATCATAAGTCAAATAAATGGAGACAAACGGGAAGTTTAAATATTGGAAGGGCCTATGCATATGTGACCCTGATGAAGGATGGCAGAGTGCTGCTCTCAGGAGGAGGGAAAGGAAATAGAGGTGGATATAGAAACGGGTGTGAAATTTTTAATCCCACGACAGAAAAATGGACCCTATTACCAAATTCTGATGCCATTAATGGGCCCGTTGTAACTCTAAACGATGGTAGAGTTATGTCTGTGATGTCTAATTTTACAAGCATCTATAACCCTTCTACAGAAATATGGGAAACTGTAGACGGATTAAAAAAAAGTCGATTTAATTATAAACTAATTGCACTAAACAATGGTACCATATTGGCTATTGGAGGAGCAACTAGAGAAGGAGCCTCTAAAACGTGTGAACTATTTACTCCTGCTCTAGGAAAATGGCAGTTAACAGGAGATATTAATACTGCCAGAACATATGCTTTTGTAACGGTTCTTAAAGATGGTCGTGTATTGATTGCAGGAGGAAGAACAAAGTGGACGGATCAAGGACCTTTATCTACTACTAGTACTGAGTTGTATGACCCGAAAGATGAAAGATGGACTAGCTTATCCCCCCTAAATAATCCAACCCAAGAAGCACCAGGAGTGCAATTTTCTAGTGGTGAAATTCTTATTTTTGGTGGTTGGTCTGGTTTTAAAGGGTTAAATACAACCGAAATATTTACAGTATCAAACAAGAAAAAATAATCTTTAACTCAAAAATATGAATTATTCTAGATATACATTTATCTCACTATTTATTTTTGCAAAAATTAGCTGTAATCAACCAAAACAAGATAATAAATTAACTAATGGTGAAAATTTCATATTTCAATATGGTGGAAAAAATAATGATGAAGGCTTATCCATATTTGTGTATAAATATGGATAAGCCTTCATATGTAGGAGGTTACTATAGTCAACCGGGAAAACAATAAAAGATTCTGTTCATATAGAGTTCCCTGAGAGCATCGGGAAATCCGCGATTATTCAAAAAACATCTACGGCTTTCGATAATATTGAAAAAAGTGGAATAATCTACCATATACCTTTTTCTTTAGGATTAGAATTAGGACGAAATAACAATGTTGACGAAGTCTAAAGCTTCTGCGTGTATATTAACCTTAATCCTCTCTTTTGTGCTTTCTGATTTATATATCTAATTTAGTGTTTTTATTAAAATGCTAACTTAAGCCGTATAAACTTAATTGCTAGCTTCTCGCCTACTTACGAAAGTCCTTTCGGACTTTCTAGTTCGGTTTTTTTTACTAAATTATGTACTTAAACCACGCAACTAAGCTTATACAACAACGTTGTAAAACATTACTACGCGCCTAGTGTATACTAAAGATAGGCTTAATAATTCAACACATTAACTCTTAAATCACTTAAAAAAGTTTGAATTACGTGTTACAATACGTTACAATGTGTTACATTTGCATCACTATATAACACGTTGTAACATGAAGATAGAAAAACCACCAAAAATTGAAAAATTAGATTTCAACAAATATATAGAGTGTTTAAAAAAAGATGAAATGGTTTCTTTCTTTCAAGAAACAGATAAGAGATATTTCTATTGGTCAGAAATAAAGCATCGTCCTAACTTGCAATTTGACAATCCAGAAAAAGCGTGGGAAACAATTAAAGCACATAGAACTCTCGGTGCGAAAAGGTTGGGTTTTGGAAATCATGATTTCTCTTATAATTTAACTTCATTCATACAAGAAGATTTACACAACTTTGATTTAAAACTAATTGGAGGTTTATATAAAAATTCAATAACACTTCAAGAGCAGCAAGAATATTTCAAAAATTCTCTAATTGAAGAAGCTATAGCTTCTTCTCAAATAGAAGGAGCGGCAACAACAACTGACGTTGCTAGGGATATGATAAAATCTGGAAGAAAACCAAGAACGGAATCTGAACAGATGATTATTAATAACTTTAGGGCTATTAAAGAAATTGAAAATAGATTAGATGAAGATTTATCAATAGAATTAATACTTGATATTCACCAAATAATGACTGTTAAAACTGACGCATCAGTCTACGCAGGAAAAATTCGAAACCACCCAATATATGTTAAAGATCATATTAATGGTGAAATTGCTTTTACAGCACCAGATCATTCAGAACTAAATGAATTAATAGAACATCTAATTGAGTTTATAAATGCAGAAAATGAATTTTATCATCCTATAATTAAAGCCTCTATACTTCACTTTATGATAGGATATATTCATCCTTTTGGAGATGGAAATGGTAGAACAGCAAGAGCTCTTTTTTATTGGTATTTAATTAAAAAGGGATATTCTTTACTAAAACATATATCTATCTCAAAAGCAATTCTGAACTCACGAACTAGTTATGATAAAGCATTTTTACGAACAGAGAATGACGATAATGATTTAACATATTTTATAATGTACTCAATGAAAAGCTTAAGAGTTGCTTTTCAAAGTTTAGTAACATATCGTGATAGAAAAAGAGACGAGAGACAGAAAGCTTCTGAAATAGTCTATGAATTAACTCAAAACGGATTTAATAAGCGTCAAGCTGATTTACTTGGTTATTTATTTATTAAGCCTAAAGCGATAATGACAGTACCTATATACTCTAAAAGCCATGACATTGTTCGACAAACTGCTAGCAGAGATTTAACTGATTTAGAGGAAAGAGGAATCCTTATAAAAAATAAAGACGGGAAAATGATGGTTTATGAATTAGTCGATACTGAAAAAATAAGTAACTATTTAAATAAATAACGTTTTACAACAACGTATAAAATTAATTGCTGGTTTTAGCTTACTTACGAAAGTCCAAACGGACTTTCTTGGTTCGTGTTTTATTTACTAAATTCACTGCTTAAAACACGCAACTAACCATACACAAACACGTTGTGTGCAATTTGGATACGTTACCAATATTTGGTGTTTTTGAGTAAATTACAATCAAAATGGGGAAAAACACATCAATATCACTTGGAAATCATTTTGAAGATTTTATAAGAGAAGAAGTAAATTCGGGGAGATATGGTTCGGTTAGCGAAGTAATTCGTTCAGCATTACGTTTGTTAGAACGTGAAGAAAAAAAAGAACTGATTAAAGCTCTAAAAGTTGGAGAAAATAGCGGATTTGTTGAAAATTTTGACCCAAAACAAAACTTGTCTGAATTGCATCGCCAACACAAATGAGTAAAAATAAATATCGAATAAGCAAACAAGCTATTTAAGATTTAAATGATATTTGGGTTTATACTTTTCACAAATGGTCTAAAGAACAAGCCGATAGATATTACGAATTAATAATCGGAGAAATTGTATTTATTGCGGAAAACTATCTGACTGGAAAAACCGCCGAACACACTCGAAAAAATTATCGATTAACTAAGATCAAATCGAATCTGATTTTTTACAGAAAAGTAGAAAATAAAATTGTAGAAATCGTTAGAATTCTGCATCAAAGAATGGATATTAAAAAACATCTGAAATAGAAAACGACATAGAACTCCGTATATAATTAATTACTTGGTTCTCTCTTACTTACAAAAGTCCTTGCCTGCCGCAGGTAAGCTCGTGAATTTTCTTCCTGCGTACCGGCAGGCAGGCACAACTAATCATACACAAACACATTGTACGCAAGTTGAACCATGACAGATTACAAATTAATATCGAATGACGAATTAACGGAACTTGCAATGAGTAACGGAATTAAAACTTGGAATCAATTAACCAACTTTATAAAAGCTCTTCCATATGGCAGAAATAAGAATCGTAAGCATCTTGGATTGGTTTTATCCGAAAAGAAAGGGACGTGTAGTTCAAAACATGCTCTATTGAAAAGCATAGCGGATTTTAATAACGTTCCAAATATTGATTTGATTATCGGGATTTATCGAATGAGCGAATCAAATTCGCCAAAAATTGGAACTGAATTGACTGAGAACTCAATTAAATATATTCCAGAAGCTCACTGTTATCTCAAAATCAATGGTAATCGAATTGATTTGACTACAAAAGAATCTGAATTTGATAAAATCAAAAAAGATATACTACAAGAAAAGGAAATTAAACCTAATCAAGTTTCAAAATTCAAAGTAGATTACCATAAAAACTTTGTGAAAAGATGGTTGAAAGAAACAAACTCCAAGTTTACATTCAATGAAATTTGGCATATTAGAGAAAAATGTATCGAAAATCTAACGGCATGAAATTTGATAGAACAGGTATAATATTATACACAATAGAATACAAAAAGTGTGTAGACTTCTATCAAAACATAGTTGGGTTGAAAGAACTTTTTTCAACTGAAAGTTTGACCTGTTTTGACTTTGGAGATTCGTATTTAATGTAGAGATAGATGATGGATTTAGTGGAGTGCTAACCAAAGAAGAACGAATTAGAACTTGCCTACAAATGAACGTGCCAAACGTGAAAAAAATAGCTGATAAACTAATTAGAAATAATATAGAAGTTGACTATCAGGAGCATCGTTGGGGATCTGTCGCTAAATTTTTTGATCCAGACGGAAATCTGTGTGCATTTAAAGACAGTAAAAAATTTGAACAACAAATAGCCGAATTTAAAAAATCGAGATAACTAAACTTGCAAAGTCAGTTGCTAACACTGCTTAGTAACAGATTAAAATAAATATCGTGCAAACAATAGCAATTCTATACCAATCCAAACTTCCACCAAATAAAAATGGGATTCAAAAACCAATGAAAGCAGGTGGATATTCTGATAGCGGAGCAGACATTGCATACGAACTAAAAAGGAATGGTTTTCAAATAATAACACCAGACCAAAAGCCGAATATTGAAAATGACAAAGATTGGGTTTTTCCCGATACAAAAAATGGGATACAAGAGGCTTTAAAAAAAGGAGCAAATACCTTTTGGTTAAATACAATCTTATATAAAAATCATACAATAGAAAGCTTCTTTGACCAAGATATTAAATTTGTTGGTCAAGTACCGAGTCAAGTGGACATTTACGATGACAAATTTTACACAAACCAACTTTTAAGAGAAAACCAAATTCCTATTCCTAAGGCCCATTTGATTTCATTAGAAGATCAAGCTAACTACTTACTTAATATTGATTTCCCCTTAGTTGTTAAGCCTGTAAGAGGAAGAGGAAGCCAAGGGGTTTCTTTGTTCAAAAATAAAAAAGAGTTGGATGAGAGACTAAAGATAATTTTCTATAAAAATGAATATGGAAGTTCGGTATATGTCGAACAATATTTAAGTGGTCAAGAAATAACTGTTACGGTAATGCCCGCTGGAGATTATACCATTAAAAATAAATTAAAAAAGATAAAAAAGCCTTGGTGTCTACCTGCTGTAAAAAGGTTTAACCATAAAGATGGAATAGTACCTTACAATGGAATTGTAGCAGTAATGGAAAATAGTACAGTACTGGAAAACGACGAATTAACTTCAATAAAAATTCTTGAAGTTTACACTCAATGTGAAAAAGTAGGCGAATTATTAAATATCAAAGCACCTATTAGAATAGATTGTCGTGAAGACGGAAACGGAGATTACTTATTATTCGATGTGAATATGAAACCTAATGTGACAGGACCATCAAGACCACATAGGAAAAATCAAGATAGTTTGACGTTATTGGCATCAAGAAAAGTTGGCTGGAACTACATTGACTTATTAAAAAACATGCTGAACCAAAGTTGGAAAGTCAGTTGCTAACAACGTGTGTAATTAATGGTTAAAAGGATGTTTATAGGGTGTTAAACAATTTGATAACGTTCTTTTTGTCTTTTTAATGAATCGCATAAAAATGCATCCATTGAAAACCCAGAACGTCACTGCGTATAGCGCGGCGTTAGCATTCATTACGAAATAAAACTCAAAAAAACATGGAAAACAATCTAGAAATAGGTAAAACTGAATTAAAAGAACTTGAATTATTATCAGCTCAGAAATTTATACTTTTAAGTGTATTGAGTCTTGGCCTGTATGAATTATGGTGGGTTTATAAATCTTGGAGTTTTTTTAGAAGTAAAGACAATCTTGATATTATGCCAGCCGCTAGAACAATTTTTGCCATTTTCTTTTTAAATAGTTTATTTGATAGAATACAAGATTTTTCTAGAACTAAAGGCTACACCAAAACATTTTCATCTATTGATTATTTTATTGGATTTATTGGGCTTAATTTTGCTGGCAATTTACCTGACCCATATTGGATAGTTTCATTTCTATCTATGTTTTTTTTAATTCCTGCATTAGAATCTTTAAATTATGGAATTAAGAATAGCGGAGATTATACCGTAATTGAAAACGGAAAATACAATAATCGTCAAATAGGCTTGATAATTGTTGGTTCTCTATTATGGATATTAATTTTGATAGGAATGTTTCTTCCAGTTGAATAAATACAACGAAAATACATTCAGACAAAATCAGTAACCTTAAAAAATAAAAATTCACGTCTGAATTAAACTTGAAAAAAATAACGAAATGCTAACTTAAGCCGTATAAACTTAATTGCTAGCTTCTCGCCTACTTACGAAAGTCCTAGGGGATTTTCTATGTTGGTTTTGTATTTGCTAAATTTAGTGCTTAAACAACGCAACGAGATCATACACCAATACGTTAACGAAAATAAATCAAAAAATGCGAAAAATTATATTATTGCTGCTTCTTCTATCATCGGCAGCATATTCTCAAGAAATTTATAAAGGAAACATCATTGATAAGAATTCTAAAGAGACTCTGCCTTATATTAATATAGGGGTTATTGGAAAAAACATTGGAACTGTGTCTAATGATATGGGAGACTTTCAAATTGAACTGAATGAAAAATACGATAATGACACTTTGAAATTTTCATCGATCGGTTATAAATCTCTGATTTTTGAAGTATCTAATTTTAAAAAAATAATTCTCAATAATCCAAGTGTTCAACTGGAAGAAGCAATTACTGAATTACAAGAAGTTGTTGTTTCAAGTAGAAAATTAAAAGAAAAAATTCTTGGAAATAAAACTACTTCTAAAAAAATTAGACTTGGATTCACATCAAATAATTTAGGCAATGAAATCGGTATAAAAATTAAAATTAAGAAAAGCCCAACATACATTGAAGATTTCAATTTTTTTATTGCTAGAAATGAGTATGATAGCATTAAGTTGAGGCTCAATTTTTATGATTTGAAAAATGGATTACCCAATAAAAATATTTTGAAAGAGAACATCATAATTACCAGTCAAATTAAAGACGGAAAACTTACTGTTGATCTTCGTGATTATGATATTGTAGTATATGGGGATTTCTTTGTCTCACTAGAGTGGATTGAAAATTTAGGTGATGAATCCGGTTTGACTTTCTCCGCTGGGTTTTTAGGTAGCCCAATAATTTTTAGGAGTACCAGTCAAGATTATTGGCAAAAAAAGGGACTTGTAAGTATTGGATTTAATGTAACAACTAAGTATTAATAAACTTTCGCTAACAAAACCTAAACTGCATTAAAACGCAGTTTAGCCAAACCGATACTGCACAATTCTCCTAAAGGTGAACCCAAATGGTTACGTGCTTCGCACTCCCGCCCTTTGGGATTGTGCAGTATCGCCGCGCTCTACCAAATTGCGGTGGGCGTAGGAATTAAGAGAATAACTAGCGATCACCTTGAGGTGGTATCGAACATTTGAGAAAAACCGTGAGGAATTAGAAAATATAGAATAGATTTTTGAAAGATGAATATTAAAGAGATATATATCCAAAACGTAACGATTTCTTATTAGCGAAAAGTTGTTGACTTATTAAAGCTGTTAAGTACCAACAAACCAACCCCTTTAATACCAAAGGCGAAGCGGTAATGCATAATTAATGTAATATATTACAACTAAATGGAATACATAGTGTTAAAGTTTTGTTCTCCTTAGGGTTTACATAACTTTTTTTTTATCATTACATTGAATTCCGACCCCAAGTCATAATCCTCACAAACCAATAGACCAAAAGTAAGCTGTTAAACGCTTCGTAATTTAAGGATCCCAATATTTTTTAAATGGGACTCCTTTAGCGTAGCTGTGATAAGTTTTGAAAGAGTGTAAAAAATGAACTTTCAAACTACAAGGGGTTGTTATCTCCAAGATAATGCATAATTAGCCTTGAAGTGAACCCAAATAGCGGCGATGTAGGGATTAAGAGAACAGCTAGCAATCGCCTTGAGGTGGTATCGAACAAAATAGTGCATATCATGTCGTTATACCGCCATTTGATAACGTTCTTTTTGTCTTTTTGATGAATCGCATAAAAATATCCATTTAAAACCCAGAACGTCACTGCGTATAGCGCGGCGTTACCAATAAAATACATTTATTATGAAACACTTTATTTATTTAATTCTTTTACTATCAATAGTACAAATTAATGCTCAAGAAAATTCTATCTATCAAAAACCTCCACAAGAAATATTAGAATTGGTTGATGTTCCAAGAGCACCCAGCGTCCTTTTGGATGAAAATAAAGAGTATATGATATTGTTATTTCGGGATGCTTATAAATCCATTGAAGAACTTTCTCAAGAAGAACTTCGTCTTGGTGGCTTACGAATTGATCCAAAAACTAATATTGGAAGTAGAGTTACTTACTTCAATAATATTAAAATTAAAAATTTAAATAATAAAGACGAAGAAAGTTCACAAATTAAGGGATTACCTACTAATCCAAAATTGACCAATTTTAAATGGTCCCCTGATCAAAAAAGAATGGCAATGACAAATACTACGTCAAATGGCGTTGAAGTTTGGGTATTGGATTTGGTTAATTCTTCAGTAACTAAACTAACAAATGCAAATATCAATGCAAATATAGGTGATGTTATTAACTGGTTCGAAGATGGTCAATCCATACTAATTAAAACTGTCTCAGGTAATAGAAAACCATTAATAAATACAAAATTAGCCATTCCTACTGGACCAACTATTTCTGTTAATGATGGTAAAAAAGCTCAGAACAGAACTTATCAAGATTTATTAAAAAACAAAAACGATGAACATAATTTTGAGCAACTGGCTCAATCTGAAATTTATAAAATATCCTTAAATGGAAATAAAGAGAAGTGGTTAGATGCTGACATTTACACTACTGTAAGTTTTTCTCCAGATGGTAATTATGTATTAGTAACTACTATAAATAAACCTTTTTCTTATTTAGTTCCTTATAGGCGATTCCCTTCTAAAACAACTATTTATAATAAGAATGGCGAAAAAGTGGAAACCGTAATTGAAGTTCCACTAATAGAAGATCTCCCAAAGGGTTTTATGTCAGTTAGAACTGGTAAAAGAAACTTTAGTTGGAGAAATGACAAACCCGCTACCCTAGTTTATCAAATGGCATTAGATGGCGGTGATCCAGAAAACATAGTTGAATATAGAGATGAAGTATTTGAATTTGAAGCCCCTTTTAACGGTAATGGAAAAAGTATAGTTAAAACTATCAATCGAGTTTATGATATAGAATGGGGAAATAATTCAATAGCTATTGCACACGATTATTGGTGGAATACGAGGAATACAAAGGCCTATGTTTTCAATCCTTCTGATGCGTCGCAAAAACCAGTTATTATTGAGGATAGAAACTATCAAGATACATACAATGATCCTGGAGTATTCGTAACTGAAAGAAATCACATGGGAAGTTCAGTATTGACTTTAACAAAAGATAACGCTTTTTTAATAGGAGACGGATTTACTGAAAATGGACAATTTCCTTTTGTGGACCAAATTAATTTGAATGATAATAAAAAGAATAGAATTTATGAATCAAAATATACAGACAAAGTTGAAGATCTAAGAAATTTTGATCCAAAAAAGAATGAATTGTTAGTAAGAATTGAGTCGCCGAAAGAATTTCCCAATTATTATTTAAAAGATATTAAAAAAGGGCAAATAACTCAAATAACTTCATTTAAAAATCCGTTTATAAGTATTCAAAATGTACATAAGGAAGTAATCAAATATAATAGAGATGATGGTTTAGAACTTTCTGGAACACTATACTTACCTGTAGGTTATGATAAAAATAGTAAAGAAAAAATGCCTATGATTTTATGGGCTTATCCAAGAGAGTATAAGGATAAATCAAGTGCAGGTCAAAGCACTAAGAATCCTAATGAGTTTACTTATCCATATTATGGATCAATGGTCTATTGGGTAACAAGAGGGTATGTAGTATTAGATAATGCTTCTTTTCCAATTGTAGGTGAAGGAGAGACTCAGCCTAACGACACCTTTAGGAAACAGTTAGTTGCAAATGCGAAAGCTGCGATTGATGCAGTTGATAATTTAGGTTATATAGATAGAAATAAAGTTGCTGTTGGTGGTCACAGTTATGGTGCTTTTATGGTGGCCAATCTACTATCACATTCCGATTTATTTGCAGCAGGAATTGCAAGAAGTGGTGCTTATAATAGAACACTAACTCCATTTGGGTTTCAAAGTGAAGAACGTAATTATTGGGAAGCCCCAGATGTTTATAATACAATGTCTCCTTTTATGCATGCGGATAAAATGACGCATCCTTTATTATTAGTTCATGGAGCAGCAGATAACAATTCTGGCACATACCCAATGCAAAGTGAACGTTATTTCAATGCCTTAAAAGGACTAGGAGCAACGGTTCGACTAGTAATCTTACCTAAAGAAAGTCATGGATACAGGTCTAAGGAAAGTATCCTTCATTTATTATGGGAACAAGATCAATGGTTAGAAAAACATGTTAAAAACAAATAATCTATTGGTAACAAAAAATAAACACCATTAAAACGGATGTTTATTCAGTCCGTAGCAAATTAGAATGAACAGACGAAAATTCATAAAACGAACATTTTGGGGGTCAGTTGGAGTTGGATTTTTGACTGGACTTTACACTTGGCAAATTGAACCTTTCTGGTTGGAATTTGTGAAACGTAAAATGCCAATTGCCAATCTTCCAGATAAACTGGTTGGAAAAACACTTATGCAGATTAGTGATATTCATGTAGGCAACAGATTTGACTACAGTTATATCATTGATGCATTTAAAAAGGCACAGAAATTTAACCCTGATTTTGTTGTTTACACAGGAGATTATGTTAGCTATGAGAATGAAAAGCAATTTGAACAATTAGATGAAGTACTGATGCACACAGTTAAAGGAAAAATTGGGACTGTTGGAATACTTGGCAATCACGACTATGGAAAAAATTGGGCAGAACAAAATGTAGCGAATAAAATTTCAGAGCAATTGACAAGTGCAGGAATTGAAGTACTTAAAAATGACCAAGTGAATATTTCGGGATTGAACATAATTGGATTTGATGATTATTGGGCCTTGAATTTTGCACCTGAAAAAGTGATGAGTAACTATAACCAAAACAAGGCCAATTTGTTGTTATGTCACAACCCTGATGTTTGTGATTTAGACGTTTGGAATGGATATAAAGGTTGGATTCTTTCTGGACATACACATGGAGGGCAATGTAAACCGCCATTTTTAAATGCACCAATGTTACCTGTTAAAAATAAGCGATATTCACAGGGCGAAATTGATTTAAATGACGGCAGAACCTTATATATTAATCGAGCAGTTGGACATTTATGGCAAGTGAGATTTAACGTCAGACCTGAAATAACAATTTTTGAACTTGAAAAAGCATAAAAATAACTACCTACAACAGTGTCTATGAAATCATTGCCACTTATCGGCAGGGCTACGCTTGATATATTAAACGCCGTACAACATTGAAAATAGATGAAAGAATTAGTTTCCATTAAATGGCTCGAACAAAATATTAACAAAACAGACTTGATATTGCTTGATGCCAGTTTGGCCAAGACCGCTAATGGAAAAAAATCTAAATACAAAGACTTGACAATCCCTTCAGCTAGAATTTTTAACCTAAAAGATAATTTTTCTGACAGAAATAGTGCTTTTCCAAACACAATGCCATCAAAAGAAAAATTTGAACTAGAATGCCAAAAGCTAGGAATTAGTAAAACTTCTGGGGTTATAGTTTTTGATAACCATGGAATATATTCAAGTCCCAGAGTTTGGTGGATGTTTAAGACAATGGGGCATGATAAAGTATCTGTTTTGGACGGAGGTTTAAAGGAATGGGTAAAAAAGGGCCTGCGAACCGAAAACAGAACTCACAAAACTTATGAAACTGGAGATTTTGAAGCATGTCTTAACGAGGATTATATTATCAACTATAATTCAATTAAACTAAATACCGAAAAACAAACCTTTACCCTCATAGACGCTCGATCAGAAGGACGGTTTAATGGTGCTGAACAGGACCCTAGAACAGAATTAAAAAGTGGCCATATTAAAGGTTCTATAAATATTCCATATAATAACGTATTATCTAATGGAAAGTATAAGTCAAAAGAAGTGTTGAAAAAACTGTTTGGCACAAAATGTGATACTAACGAAAAACTAGTATTCAGTTGTGGTTCAGGCTTGACTGCTTGTATTGTTTTACTCGCATGTGAATTCGCATTCACAAAAAGCAAATTTGTGTATGATGGTTCTTGGACTGAATGGGCTGAGAATAATAATTTAAAAAACGTTGAACAACTCCGTGCATAATTAAGTGCTAATTTTAGCCAATTTACAAAAGTCCTCACGGGGACTTTCTATCTGTGTGTTTTTTTTTGCTAGCATTACTGCTTAAAAAACAAAACATACAGAAACACATTAAAAGTCATAAAAGAAAAAATATTAAATTATTAATAAGAATTTATAGTTCAATAAAAAATAGATAACATGAAAAAACTCGTCACATTTAGTATCCTATTTTCGATACTCGTAAGTTGTGGATCAACAAAGGAACTCAACGGCATTCCAGGGAAAAAAACATTAAAAGGTGAATGGAAAGTTGATAAAATAGAATTTATTGGAGCGGAAGGCACTTATAAAGCATTCATGTTTGACATGGCAGATTCGTATTGTTTTAAAAACAGTATATGGATGTTCATCCCAAACAATTATACAGGAAAATTCACTTTAGCTTCAAATTCTTCAAATTGCGAATCGACAACAGCTCGTATACGATGGTCTTATTTTGATTCAGATACAGAACGATCTATCCAGTTTAAATATACGGACAACAAAAATAAATCTGTTGATCCTATGAATAGAGGGTATCGAATGAAAATAAATAGCTTAAATCAAACCAATATGCAAATTGGATTGGACTTGGAACACCAAGGATCAGTATTTACAGTTGTATTGAATATGTCAAAAATTTCAAGCAACGTAGTACTATAATCAAATTATAATTTAAAACTAAATTTAGAAACATGAAGAAACTATTGAAAACTACTCTGGTAATGACTGTTATTTTGTTATTAGTAAGCTGTAAGGCGTTAAAAAATGCAAGCAATTCTCAAAAAGTTGCGGGAATTGGTATTGCTACTGGTGCAATTGCTGGCGGAATTATTGGAGGTAACCTAAAAGGGGCACTCATCGGAGCTGCAATTGGTGGCGTCAGCGGGGGAATAATTGGAAATGAAATGGATAAGCAAGCTAGAAAAATAGAAGATGCAATTCCCGGAGCTGAAATAGAGCGAGTGGGTGAAGGAATTCATGTGGTTTTTGATGAAAATAGTGGGATTAACTTCGACACAAATAAATCTGATTTAACTAACTTTTCAAAACTAAACCTTGATAAAATTGCCAAGGTTCTTATTGAATTCCCAGAAACAAATATTACCATACAAGGTCATACTGATAATACTGGAAATGAAGATTATAATCTTAATTTATCAAAGAAAAGATCGGATTCTGTAGCTCGGTATTTAAGCTCAAAAGGAGTGCTGTTTTCGCGTTTTAATATTGAAGCTCTTGGTGAAGTCGCTCCGCGATATGATAATAATACAACGCAAGGACGAGCACAAAACAGAAGAGTAGAAATGGCAATAAGTGCAAATCAAGAGATGATCCAAGATGCTCAAGCAAAATTTCGTAATTGATTAATATTAAACAAACCAGCGACATTGGACATCATCCTCATGTCACTGGTACGGGGCCTTTTTAAAGTTATTTATAAGCTGCCGAGAAACTACTGGCATCTTCATGTATTGTTATGAGACGAGATGATGCTGCCTCTGTGACTGCGACGCATACGCCATAGACGAATGCCTAAACAACAAATAAGAAAGATAAATAAATCTTGAAAGATAATTACATTTTCAAATCTAAAAGACTTGGTTTTAGAAATTGGACAAAGGAAGATTTAACTGAATTTGCTAAAATAAATGCAGACTCTGAGGTTATGAAATATTTTCCAAATATGCTAACCCAGCAAGAAACCTCTGAATTTATAGTACGATTACAAAAGCACTATAAGAACAACGGATATAATTATTTCGCAACTGAAATTATGGACACAAGGGAATTGATAGGGTTTATTGGTTTAGCTTATCAAGAATATGAAACGGAATTTAATCCAGCAACAGATATAGGATGGCGGTTGAAAAAAAGTGCTTGGGGAAAAGGGTATGCTTCCGAAGGAGCTAAAAGGTGCTTAGAATTTGCGTTTGGCGAATTAGGACTTGAAAAAATTGTTTCTACTTGCACAATTAGAAATAAAAAATCAGAAAATGTGATGAAGAAACTAGGAATGATAAAAAAAGGAGAATTTAAACATCCCAAATTGGATAAATATCCTGATTATCAAAAATGTGTTTGGTACGAAATTGAAAACAACACACACATCTTAGCCAAAAGGTGTGGTGGATTGTTGCCAAATTATTGAGACTGATTCCAAATGGAATTTATAAAAGAATGTAAAAACCAATGTCCAACAACATAAATAACGATGCCGCCCTAGGCTCCTACTGCATTATAAAAACACAAGGACACTGATCCAAATCTTTTTCCTAATTTAAAATAACTCATATGAAAGCCATTGTAGTACTTTGTATAATAGCAGTATCTCAATTCAATTTACAAGCACAATATTGCCCTTTGTTGCCTTTTTATAAATTACCGATAATGATTGTTGATAGTTCAGGAAACCATATCCATAATTTAGATGTTTTTATAATTAATCGTTCTAAAAGCGCGCTTGATTCTATTTACAGCAACATCCCTTTAAAAAACCTTCACCCTTATATGGTTGAACCTGGAATATGGAAAGCAACTTGGCATGACACTATAGAATGGCAAGGGATTTTTGAAACCTATCCTTTCTGGGACAGGTCTAATTATATACCAAGAAAACGATCGGTTGATTTATCAAAAGGGTATTCAGTTCGATTTGGACTATCAAAACGTGGTGTTATGGACAGTCTTCAAATACAAATACCTAAACAAAAACAAATGGGAATCACATACGAAGAAAAAACAGTTGTTATTCCAAAGACAAGATACGACAATCACTTATGTCCTCGTCAAAATTTACACAAAAATAAGTATTATGAAAAGCAAATTATTTATATAGAATTAAAGGAAGTTGGAGATAAATAAACACCAAAAACAACAGTGCATATACGTGATTTTAGCGCCCCAATTACATTAAACAAACGCAACTACGCATAGCCAAGACGTTAGCTACAAATTGAGCCAAAATGAACAAAACATCACAAATCATACTAATTTTTCTATTTACGAACCTATGTTTCGCCCAAAATGGAAAAATACTGTCGAAAAGACTTGTGGATATTACAAAGACACCTATTTGGAAGGGGATTTCTCAAGACAATGAATTGCACTCTAACTTTGAACACTTAAATAACTTGGACTTTTACTTCATAACTTACCTAAGCGATAGTGTGAAAGTTCGTGGCATCATTGTTGAACCAAAAGCAAAGGGGAAATATCCAGTTGTGATTTTTAATCGTGGCGGAAATAGGAGTTTTGGAAGGTTAACAATTGGAACTTTAATAGGGTATACTTCTAAATTAGCCGAACAGGGTTATGTTATAATTGGCAGCAACTATAGAGAGAATGACGAGTTTGGAGGAACAGAAATAAATGACGTACTAAATCTAACAGAAACAGTTAAAGAAATTGATAAAGCCGACCCAAATTGTATTGGGATGTTTGGATGGTCTAGAGGCGGAATGATGACCTATTTAGCGCTTCAGAAATCTGAAAAAATAAAAACTGCTATTATCGGAAATGGCCCAACCGATTTGTTTGGTCTAATTTCTGACAGACCAAAAATGGAATCAAATGTTATTGCGGAATGTGTCCCTAACTATTCGAAAAAGAAAGAATCGGAATTAAAAAAACGATCCGTAATTTATTGGGCAGATAAATTAGACAAAAACAGTAGTATTTTAATTCTGTGCGGCACCAATGACAAAAGAGTAAATCCAAATCAATCGGACAAAATAGCACAAAAATTAACCGAAATTAATTACGATTTTGAATTAAAAAAATACGAGACTGACCACTATTTTACAGAATATAAAGACGAATTGAATGAATTGGTAATTAATTGGTTTGATAACCGTTTAAAACACAAAAAACTTCATTGAATATTGGCCACAAGTAATTGCTGATACTCGCCTACTTCAAAAAACCCTTGCCTACCGCAGGCAAGCTCACGGATTTTAAGTTGGTGTGTATTTGCAAGGTTAAGTACTAATCCACGTAACAAATCACATATACCTAGGTATAATTATGAAAAATACTTTAATATCTATACTATTTGTTTTTATTTTTAACTTGAGTTCAGCTCAAAAATTAAAAAAAGAATTTCAAAATGTTGTCATAACATTTGTTGACTGTATTAAAAACAAGAATACTGAAAAATTGATAACTTTAATTTCGTTTCCACTTAAAAGAGAATACCCCCTCGCTGAGATAAAAGATGAAAATGAATTTATTAAACGATATGACGAAATTTTTGATCATAGCCTAACAAACGAAATTAGTAAGTCAAACTTGAATAAAGATTGGTCTGCAGTTGGTTGGAGAGGGCTAATGTTAAAAAATGGAATACTTTGGTTAGATTATGAAGGAAAATTAATTGCTGTTAATTATCAATCCGATATAGAGCGAATTAAACGAATTAAATTGATTGAAACTGATAGAAAATCAATTCACAAAAGCTTAATGAAATTTAAAAAACCAATATCAATATTAGAAACTAAAAAATTTAGAATTAGAATAGACCAACTGGAAAATGGATTTTATAGATATGCATCTTGGTCAATTAATTCAAAAATGAATGAAAAACCAGATTTAATAATTAAAAAAGGAAAAATGATTCCTGAAGGAAGTGGTGGAAATCACAGGTTTGAATTCAATAATGGAAATTATAGATACGTTTGTTCAATAAATATTATAGGCAAAAATGAAACGCCACCTGCAAGTTTAATTCTTTACAAAAAAGAAAAAGAAATACTAACTCAATATGCTAAAATAGTAAGAAAATAAAAGTGCCTAACAATGGCTATCGTTACTACAGGTTTTGGTGCTTAACCCAAAGTTTAGAGCTTTAAGCTAAGTCCGCCAAATCTTTGGATTTGGACAAGTGCTTAATCGAAAGTCCGTTCCTAATAATCCCGCACTAAACATAGGCGAGTCGTAAGAAATTGGGGAGAAACAACAAAATTTAAACTAAGAATGAAAACACACAATTATGGAATAAAAGTTGAGTGGACAGGGAATCAAGGAAGCGGAACTCTAAATTACAAATCCTATAACAGAAATCATAAAATTAAATCTGTCGGAAAATATGATCAGATTAATGGTTCATCTGACCCTTCATTTTTGGGAGATTTTACAAAATATAATCCAGAAGACCTTTTTCTATCTTCCTTATCGGCTTGTCATATGCTTTGGTACTTGCATTTATGTTCAGTGAACAAAATTATAGTGACTGAATATTTAGACAATGCCACTGGAGTTATGGAAGAAAATGAAAATGGAATCGGGAAATTTACCGAAGTTACTCTTAATCCAATGGTTAAAATCACAGACCAAAATAGGATTGAAAAAGCTAATAAATTACACGAGGAAGCTAATAAAATGTGTTTTATTGCTAATTCTTGCAACTTTAAAATTAGACATAAACCGAATACAA
>Ga0209632_10001465_pt1 | contig 23849 bp, 16 predicted proteins | sample COG_10_FD_184754 | JGI IMG/M metagenome (GOLD analysis project Ga0209632, IMG submission 184754) | Pelagic Microbial community sample from North Sea - COGITO 998_met_10 (SPAdes) (version 2) | ecosystem: Environmental > Aquatic > Marine > Neritic zone/Coastal water | place: Helgoland, sampling... | reverse complement strand
CACTAAAGTGAATAGTCCAAACTGCGCTATTTTTTTTTGAATTAGAGTTTTCATTTACTGCCCTTAATTGTTTTTGTCTTTTAGCTAATATTTAGGATTTACAATCCAATTACTATCTATTCCTTATTGTTCGCCTTCTGCTTCCCGGCGATCTTCCATGCGCTTGCCGCGCAAGATATTGAACATGCCGTAGTTACCCTCATGGCATGCATATTCGTATAGCTGACCCGCCACTTTTGTCATTGGTACGACAGCGGTAATCTTGTCGGTAAACGTAGCAGGATCATCAATAGTAAATTCGTAGTCAACGGTACCAAATGCTGTGCGGGTGAACTTTTCGGTTAATACTAAGTCCATGGTATCCCCAGTACTTGAAAACGTCTGACGTAGGCCATTAAAATTCTTCGTCTCTACAACTAGCGAGTCACCTTCATACCAGCCGCGAGAATCGCCCGACCAAAGTCGAATATCATCTGCTAATTCTGGCTTGTCCCCAAGACGAACGATGCGCGCATCGTGAATCATCTCAGTCATGATGACGGCGGTATCCTTGTTCTGAAAAATTTGTACATTGTTGTTATAAAGGCTAGGTGTGAACGGAGGGCCAGAGTTGAAGCCAACTAAGCATCGTTCAGACGTGCCTCGATCCTCAGGCCCATCCTTAGCGATACCGCCAACTACGAATCTAACTGGTCTAGTACTTGGAATATCCGGACCCAAGCCACCGAACTGTCTCTGTGCACCTTCTACAGCAGGGGGAAGTCGGCCGTTTAGCGGGTACACAATATGCGAGGTTCGAACTGTATCGCCTATATTCGCCATCTCAAACCAGAAATCGTTGTAGCCACCGGGGTCATCCGTAGCAGAAGGAGCTTCTGGGTTAACGACAAGTTTCGCCGCAGCCGCATCCGCTGCAATTGCCCGTGCTTCTTGCCGTGCAATAGCTGTCTCAACCTCCTCTCGGGTCAGAAATTCCTGCTCTCCAAACTGCGTGGGACGCTGCATGGGCGTACTCGAGCTGAAGTTCCAAACACCCTGTAAATCTGGATGGCCATATTCGGTTTTAGGTGCGTCATAGGTAGCCTCCTGAGCTAGGGCAATGCTACAGAAAGCGCCTGAAAATGCTAAAATTAGTGGTAGTGAAGATTTCATTCAACCCCCTACAGGTTTATCATGCTGAGCCCGTAATTTAGAGGTTTAGAGGCTAAGAATCAATAGAAATACGGCTAATTCACGGAGTTATGGGATTACCCGAGTGAGCGTCAATGACGCGCTCCCTGGGAGATTGTACACCCTAGGAAGGCCGAATCCTCAAGGAAGAAATCCGCAACCGAATAGGGAACCGAATCCCTAAGGGATTGTTACTTCCTAGTAAGCCGCGCAAGCAGGCTGGAAGTATCCCAGCGCGCGCCGCCCATTTTTTGTACCTCTGCGTAGAAACTATCTACCAATTCTGCCACGGGCAAATCAGCGCCGTTATTTTTTGCCTCGGCAATAGCAATTCCTAAATCCTTGCGCATCCAATCTACGGCAAAGCCAAATTCGTATTGGTCTGCGAGCATAGTTTCAAAGCGGTTGTCCATCTGCCACGAGCCCGCCGCACCCTTGGAGATAGTCTCTATCAGCGCCTCGCCATCAAGCCCTGCCTTCTGCGCAAAGTTAAGACCCTCGGCGAGACCCTGAACGATACCTGCGATACACACCTGATTTACCATCTTTGCCAGCTGCCCGCTGCCCGCAGGACCAAGTAATTTACTGAATTTGGAGTAGCTTTCAAGCACAGGTTTGGCAATTTCATAGTGCGAATCTGCGCCGCCAACCATTACCGTCAATGCCCCGTTCTCGGCACCGGCCTGCCCGCCAGACACGGGCGCGTCCAGAAAGCCAACGCCCTTCTCAGCCGCTGCTGAGTTCAGTTCTCGTGCTAGCGTGGCCGACGCTGTCGTGTGATCAACTAATAGTGCGCCTGGGCGCATAGCCGACAACGCACCCGCATCGCCAAGTAAAACCTGACGCACATCGTCATCGTTGCCCACGCAGCTCAGCACGACATCGCAGCCGTCCGCAGCCGCGGCTGGTGTGTCCGCCATGCTTCCCTTGTATTGGTCTACCCAACGCTGCGCTTTTTCGGCAGTACGATTGTAAACACAGACATCTATGCCAGCATTCTTAAGATGACCAGCCATAGGGTAACCCATTACTCCAAGCCCAATAAACGCAGCCTTCATTTGTAACTCCTTATCAATTATTTGTCTTCAATCACTTAATTTCTGTAGACAGATAAGCCGCGGGCGAAGGTTTCAACAATCGCTATGTCTTCCAAGTCCAGAGGATCTACCGTTAAGGGATTCTGCTCGAGAATAACGAAATCTGCGCGTTTACCTACTGTTATAGAGCCCTTCTCATCTTCCTCAAAATACTGATAGGCGGCCCCCTGTGTTACTGCGTAGAGCGCCTCCATAACTGAGGCACGTTGGTCAGGCCCTAACACGTAGCCGCTTCGAGTAAGACGATTCACCGTGATGGAAACAAGACGCATGATATTCGGCGGCACGACCGGCGAGTCATTATGGACAGTATAGGGAATACCGAGCTCGACTGTTGCCTTCACGGGACTTATGAAGCTTGCCCGCTCCTCACCGAAACTAAGTCGATGCCAGTCGCCCCAAAAATAGGGATGAGCCGCATAATAAGAAGGAATAATGCCTAGCTCTTTAAACTGAGTCAGCTGATCCGGTCTCGCCAATTGTGCATGAATAGCAACCGATCTATGATCAGGCAGCTCATTTCCGGAAACGGCCTCGGCAATGCCATCTATCATCAACTGAATAGCCGCATCTCCATTGGCATGCGCCAAAACAGGCACGCCTCTAGCTAACAAACCTGGCATTCGCGCCTTATAGGCTTCGGGACTGTAGCTAGGATAGGCCACATAGTCCGCACTCTGCCCGGGAGGGCCTTGCGTATAGGGCTGTGACATCCACGCGGTTCTACCTTGGGGGGAGCCATCAAGAGTAAATTTAACTCCGCCAACACGAAAACCGCCCGTGTAATTCTCATCATGGCTTACCGCCTGCAACTCCTCATCGCTTAGCGGGTTAGCCATAATAAATGCTACGATATCTACAGCATATGGCTCTGCTTCGGCCTCTGCCCGCATCAAATCTGCATAGGCAGTGCTCATGTTCGCGTCCTGTATTGTAGTAACCCCATAACCCGCATAAATAGCTATGGCATCGCGCCTCAGCTGACTCAATTCCTCCGGCCCCATATTGCCGGTAGAGCCGGGAAACGCTCCCATCGCTGTCTCCTCCATTACGCCGTCTGGTTCGTTACTTCCTGCTCGGCGTCGAATTATTCCACCCTCCGGATTTTGCGTTGAGCTGGATAGTCCTGCCTGTTCCAGAGCCATGGTGTTGGCCGCTAGCAAGTGTCCTGACACATGTCTAACTACAATCGGGTGATTTGTTGAAGCTCGGTCTAGATCATCGCGATTCGGGTGCCGCCCTTCCGCCAACAGGGAGTCGTCATAACCAAACCCAAACACAAGATCACCAGCGGGAATTTGCTCCGCTTCGATACGCAGACGTAATGCACGCACGATATCCTCAATACTGGTGACGCCACCGACTGGCGGAGAGGAAAGGTCTAGAAGAGCAGCGTAACGCGATACGCCGGAAAAATGACCGTGCGCATCAATGAAACCGGGAAGCAGGGCTCGATCACCCAACTCTATTACACGAGTATCGTCTCCTCTTAACTCAAAAACCTCTGCCCGCGAACCGCTAGCAACTATTCGATCGCCGCGCACGGCAACTGCTACTGCATCGGAGGCGTCCATCGTGATTATGTTCTCGCCAGCGAAGATGAGATCGGCCTGTTGCGCAACTAAATTTGCGCTGAATATCGATAAAAGCAACGCAGCACTGGCAACGATTATTTTTGTTCTTTGTTTTAACAACACAACAGTTCTCCGAGGGTAGCGGATCGATTACCTAGTCAATTACATAAACGACTATGCAATAGAAACTAGAAAGCAGATCCAGAATAGTAAATAATAAATAGTGTAGCGTAATTGGGCAAAGTGCAATATTAGTGATTAACCCAAATAGCGCCTCACGACTAACTTAGAGTCGACTGCCAGTTTTGCTGCAATACCATCAGCAGCTCATCCACAGACTGAAATCTATCTGTCGCCTCTTTCTGCAGGCAACGCATCGCAACTTTCTCGAGCAGTGGCGGCACATGTTGTTTGGTGACCTCTGAGGGGGGTGGAGGTATATCGCTAAGCACACTCTCAACGATATGATGAATCCGCTCTCCATTGGCAGGACACTTGCCCGACAGAACTTCATACAGTACTGCACCAAAGCTATAGATATCTGTGCGCGAATCAATGTTCGGGTCCTTATTAATTTGTTCAGGTGACATATAGTGCACCGTCCCCTGCACCTTGCCCTGCCCGGTTAAGGTGATGTCATCAATATCTGGCGACTCAACATCCACGTCCTCAACTGCAGTGCCGTCGGGATGCCATACCTTGGCGAGACCCCAATCGAGTACCAACACCTCGCCATAGGGACCCGCCAATATATTTTCCGGCTTAATATCCCGATGCGCCACGCCGTGGCTATGGGCATACTTCAGTGCATAAGCAACTTGGGTGAGTAGCTTCATCAGTTGAGTGAGATCATAGCGCTCACGATAATCTAAAATTTCTCTTAGCGTGTAGCCATGCACCAACTTCATAGTAAAATAGGGATTGCCTTTCGTATCGCGACCAAGTTCGTAGGTTGGCACAGTATTGGGGTGCTGCAACATTGCCGTTACGCGCGCCTCTCTAATCAATCGCTGCTGCTCGATCTCATCATTTGCGAATTCCGGCTTCAGCGTCTTGTAACAAATGAATCGCGATAGATGCAGATCTTTACACGACTTAATCAAAGACTTACCACCTGTCGCTAGGGTGCTAAAGAATGCATAGCGAGTTCGCTGATCAATTTTCTCCGGCAATGGCTTGTCTGTTTCCTCGAGAAAAACTGAGCCATAACTTTTGGGGGGTTCTGGAAATTCCAACATATCTAAGAAACCATCTCGATCTGCGTGCTAATGAACTGGCTAATAAATTGCCAGCGGACTAAGGCGTAGCGCTGAAAATTAACAGATAATGCACTCAAAACACAGCGACACAAGTCTGAAGTTGATTAATTCTACTGTCAGGGTAATTGTAATGAGAATGCAGAACGCTATGGTTATACTGACGACATAAGTACTGGTAACATAAATCAAGGGTTAAGAATTAACTATGCCAAATGGAAAAGAGCCGGTAGTAATCGAATCGAGTTTTTACGTCCGCTATGCCGAAACTGACGCCATGAGCGTAGTCCACCATGCCGGTTATTTAGTCTACTTTGAAGAGGCGCGCAGTCACTATATGCGTAAACTCGGCAGCGACTATGCGAATATCGAAAACGATGGTTTTCGCCTGCCGGTGAGCGAGGTAGGCCTGCGTTACCTAGGAAGTTTGCGCTATGGCGACATTGTGAAAGTTCGCGCTTGGGTTGAGGAAAATAAAAGCAGACGAATTCGCTTTGCCTATGCAGTGTGTAAGGAAGGAGATGAATCGATTCTGGTAACCGGTTTTACTCAACATATTTGGACAGACCACAATGGCAAAGTTACCCGTGCACCCCAGCGGTGGGTAGACATGATGGCCAGCTAAGTCCTCACAGGCACAAATCCGCGAAGGCTTCTCACGCGCTGAGCACCTTTCCTACAGGGATAATTGAGCCAGAGTGTGGCTTGTTGGTTGATCTCGACCTTTAAGCTTGGAAATGTCTACGCCCGCGCTCCCCCGGAAACCCGCTGAAACGCCGCTATACAGCTAATATCGACACCGGGAAACGCCCTTAAATTGGGCAAAAAAACGCCATGAAAGAAGTGCCCGAAAAAGTCAGACTTGTTGCTGTGAGGACACCCACGCGCCATGTCGTGACTGCCTTGGAAACCTCAACTGTGCAGATTGATGCGCAAGCGATGCTGTTCAAAAACGCTAAATTGCGCCACTTCGCGAGAAAGTCCTAGCGATTGCCGAAGGCTGTTTGGTCGGCAAAGCTAGGGAGGCGTCATCAGCAATCTTCATGATACCGCACAAAGCCAAGAAGCTGACGCGGTAGCGAACTCACTACAACCTTAGTTCAAAACCACGACCGGTTATCATCAATGCCCGGTTACAGGCTACTAATGATCTCAGAGAAGATTTCATTCACCGGGTAGCCCCCGGCTGTCCAGCCTAACCGCACAATGACTAGATCAAGCGATGGGATTACCATGAGGTATTGCTGCCGATTACCTTGAGCTGAATAAGCATCAGCTGGGATGTCGGACCAACGCAGCTCCTCGTTACCTTGATTTAGCCACCACTGATAGCCATAGGCTCTCTGATTCTCAGAGATATTTGCTGTTGTTGCTCTGCTCACCCAATCGTCAGTCATAATCCTCGCCCCATTAATGGCCCCGCCGTTCAGCATCAATTGACCTATGCGAGCCCAGTCTCGCGCCGATGCGTACAGATAGGAGCTGCCCATGAAAACACCGCTGGCATCAACTTCGAAAATGGCATTCTGGAAAGCGAGTGATTGATGAATACTCTCTCTGTAAGTATCGTAATTTCCTTGGTTACCACCCACCTTGTCGAAATAGACTCGCGCCAGCAAGTTTGCCGTACCCGAGCTGTAGTTGAACCGTCTTCCCGGCGCATGTAGAGCAGCCTTTCGCATTGCGAATTCGGAAGATGAAGGCTCGGTGAATAACATGGCAGTTGCATCGTCGCCAGGATCGTATTCCTCGGAGAAGGCGAGTCCATCGGTCATTGTTAGCATATCGCTGATACGAATTTTCGAGCGTTCGTCACCGTGCCATAATTCAAATTCAGGCGGCGCATTTAGGTCCAATACCCCGCGGTATTCTAGATTTGCCAGCATGATTGCCATCAGGCTCTTTGCCATAGACCAGCCCAGCAGTGGCGTATCTGCATCTGCTCCCTGACCATAGGCTTCGGCGATTACGCTGCCCCGATGCGCGACCAGAAAGGCGCGGGTGTTGAGGCCCGCCGCGTTATCTATAGCGAGCAACTGCTCGAGCAGGCCTTCCATGCCTGAGTCGGCAGTACCTACCGTATCCCCTGCAGGCCACGGCTCATCGCTTGCAGGCATTCGTTCTGTCTGCAACGAAGCGCGCTGGTCAAAGCCTGAGTAGTCGATCGCACAGCCGATGTTAGCTCTATAGCTCGCCGTCTTCTTGCTCAAGCCGAATAAAGAAGTCGTTACACTCTTCTGCGCTTCGTCGTACTCTACAGTTAGCCCCTGCAGGATTCCTGAGTACTGAACCAGGTCACCGAAAGACTGCTGCTGCGAAAATCTGGAGACATAACGCGCACTGCAAAGCAACTTAGAGCCTATTCCTGTGGCCACTCCCGGTGCTGCCATTAAGTAGGAAGGAGGAAAGCCTGCAAAAGAAGCTAAGCCCACCAATAGGGCAAGACAAGCAATCAAACCGAAGAATATTTTTTTCATGATTTCAATTTCAACGACTTAGCCATGTGAGGATCAGAATTCTCTTAATTTGCCACCGGAAAGAAATAAGATCAATCCGACCACGCCTGCAGTCGCTGCTATCCAATAGGACAGGCTGTACAAGTTAGCATTGGCTGCGACTGCTAATCCCAAAACTGCGGGCCCGGCGGCGGTCCCCCAGGAAGACATGAGATTTGCCACCGCGAAAATCCTAGCATACTCACGAATACCGAAAGCCTCAGCGATCAATAGCGGCTGCAGCATCAGCAGGTTACCCACGGTGGCGCCGAACAAGGCGAGACCGAGGCAGAGCGTGAGCACGTTCATACCTAAGGCGAGCACGCTCAGAGAAACCCCCTGCAGAATCATCATGCCAATGGAGAATAGTCGAATTGACATTCTATCGACTAGCCAACCACCGATTAAGCGACCGACGATGCTGGCAATAGGCAGTATCGCAATCGCCATAGCAGTCTGTGACTCGCTTAACAATTCTCTCGCCAAGCCGTATTGGTGAGCAATGCCTCCAACCTGCGCCATCATCAAAAATATATAGCCGATGCTGATGCCCCAGAAAAAGCGCGTACCACGCGCCTGCTTAAAGGTAATGCCGTCTGACCCCAAGTCCCTAGAAACGGCAGCCGCTTTGCCATCTTCGCTTCTCTGTTCTGTGTTGAGTGGCGCCAAAATAGGTGGGGACTCCTCACCATCCGGCAGCAAACCCATCGACTCAGGGCTCGCCCGCAACCAGATCCAGGCGATAGGAATTACGCCTACCATGTACAACAATCCCATTAGCGGGGCGGCAAGTTCAAAGCTCAAGGACTTAACGAGTAACACGCATAGCGGTGTCAACACGACGCCACCTAGAGATAGACCCGTAGAGGCTATAGACAAAGCCATAGCTCTTTTTCGATGGAACCAACGCGTTACCAAGGTGGTAGCTGGAATCAATGCAGAGGCAGAGAAACCCGCTCCGAAAAATATAAAGGCAAGATACAGCTGCCAGATCTCTTGAACGAATGCCAAGGAACTCAATGCGAAACCAGAAATTATAGCCCCAGCACTGATGCAGATTTTTGGGTCATAGTCTTGCACCCATTTCGCGACCCACAAGCCAGTTATTCCACCTGACAGGAAAAACAGCGATACTGCGAATGAGGCTGTCTGCACATCGAAGTTGGGATTCGCAGCCAACTCCGTGAGATAAATGGCATGATTATAGAAACTCAAGCCACTGGTAATCGTCAGCTGAGCCAAAATGGCGAAGACAATTTTCCAACCATAGAATAAGGGAGAATTACTATCAGTCATAACTGCATAGTTAACATCGTCAAGAAAAATCACTTGCTGCGGCTTAAAGTAGCGATAACCAACAGCAATCTATAAGGGCTCGATGCACTGCACAGGGAGCGGTGGTATTAAAGTATTTCTAAGCTGTTTATACCAGCTCTTGTTCTAAGTCACTGATTGTAGAATGTGAAATAGCCAGTAAACATTTCTTCCCAGCTTTCTAAGCCGAAGGTGACCTCTTTATCTGGATCAGGATTAGACGGGTTTGATAGCGAGTTGTCAAAGGCGCCAATCACTCTCAGTGTGCTACCAGCAGCTACGAGCTCAGCCTCATCTAATAAATAGTCGGGCTGCCATCCATAGTTGTAAGAAGGAACGCTGAATAACTCTCGAGTTAGCCCTTCGGGGTTTTCTACAACAAACTTCATGCGCTTGCCGCGAAAATTCATTCTGGCGCGCACTCCTGTGACAATAATACCTTGCTCGACCTTCTGCTCTGCCTGAAGCTCAAAATCGTTAGCATTTGGTGGCAGCAGGAAGCGGCTTGCGACAGCATACGTCAGCCTTTCTTTTAGATTCGGCTCATCACTGAAATACAACCCAAATTGCGTTTCGTCAACCGCAGACTGACCGTTAGTCACGTAATGAAACTGCATCGATAGCCTGTGCCCCTGCGGAACTAACACACCGGTCCCCTCATCGAATTCAATAGCGTTGGTCTTCCCTGGTAGGTAGCTGCCAACGAAGCGGCGCGTGACAAACTCGCTTATCCGCTCGTCTCCCCAGAAGTCCTCGTCCGGCGCTGTAACGAACGTCACCAAGTGGTGCAACACAGACTCTTCGCCTGCAATGTATTGAATAGCGCGCAGCCATTTGTCCTCGGTAAAGGGCAGCTCGACATCATCATAGACATAGTCCATAACGCCGGTTGAGGGAATCTCATTCCTTGAACCGGTCACAATGAAGTCAGGCTCGCCATAAACCCATTCGGAACGGTCTTGTGCAGCGAACACTTCTAAGGGGTCTACCTCGCTGTCACCCCTTGGCGCGCGGTTGTTAATCCAATGAACAAGCGTCTGAACATCATTGGGATCGAGATAACGCGCAGATTCGGAGTGACCAATATAGGGATCGACTTGTGTGGGTGGCATGCGTTTATTTAAGAGCACTTCCTTAATCATCGGTGACCAACCAAGAACCATAATGTAGCTATCCAGAGCAAAGGGGCCTACTCCGCCCTGGCGATGACAATCGGCACAATTCTCTATGATGATAGGTGCGATTTCGCTGGCAAAGTCTGGTGGCGACTCACTGTGTAGCGCTTTCATTTGGTAGTCGATGGCGCAGCCTGCTCCGGAATGCCGGATCGTGTCGCTTACACCCTCGCCTGTGATCAAGGCAAGGACCGATTCAAGATCTTGTGATGGTTGGCCCTTGTAAAAAAGCGAGAGACGCTCGGGGTTAAGCACCAGCACGTCCCCGGCATTTTCAATATTCAGTGTTTCCGAGACCAATTGGCCGTCATCTTCGAGTATTGGTAGCTCGGTACCTAATTCATTAAGCTCGGGTCGATCCAGGTCTTGAGAGTCGATTAGGAGAAATTCGAAATCGCTTCCGGCGTATTCAAGTGCAATCCCCTTAAAGTTATCTACTAGCGCGTCCATCGTCGCACACTCATCCGAGTAAGCCATGAGCACCAGCGCCTTGCGATGCTGATAGCGGCTTAATTGATGGAATGTGCCTGCGTTGTCGAGCAGCGCAAAGTCGCCTACGCGATCTAGAGCTGCTGGGGCGAGGGTCGAAAAAGCACTGAGTAATAACCCACTACTAGCCTGCAGCAAATACCTACGGCACTTGCTACCAAGGAGAATCACATTGCTACTGGCTGACTGTTTGTGCTTCAAATCCACGACTTAAGTTTCCTAAATTTGGACTGGCCAGATGGGCTAACCAATAGACCGCCCAGAGGCGGTTTGAGGCCCAACCATCTGCTCGGCTGAATGTTACTAAAATTGCTGCGCGAATCCTCTCATACTCGGGACAATACTGACAATTGCGCAGCTTGTTACATTTTGTTTAAAACAATCCCTCTAGAGCGCGGGTTCTCGGCGGTTGCTAACTAGACTCCACGTACAATGACGTTTATCCTAGCGTGCTTGTTTGAATGGACTTAATAGTTTGGCATTAATTACTATTATTCACTCTGGCAGATTAACAATAAAGTAAGACAGAATAATTGAACCTGATCTTTGGAGATAACATCGATGCGACAATATCAAAAAACCTTTGCGCTATTAGCCTTTGCCCTTACCGCAGTCTTTAGCCTCCAGGCACAAGCCCAATCTGCAGACAATGGCCGTTTCTTGAGCCTTGCGCCACCTACTGGCCTGCCCATCATACCTGTCATGGAAGGATGGATTTCTAACCCAGACGGTACAGCGAGCTTTTCCTTTGGCTTCATTAACCGAAACGATGAGCCAGTTGATATCCCTGTCGGGTCGGCGAACTACATCGAGCCCGCCAAATACAGCGGCATGCAGCCCACACATTTTCCGGCAGGACGTTCAACGGGCATGTTCACGGTAACTGTTCCTGAATCTGAAGCCGGCGATGACATCTGGTGGCATATCAAGACCGGTAGCGAAGAAGCCTTGAAAGTCCCTGGACGATACGGCATAGGCGCATACGAGCTAGACTTCATCCTTCCGCGCCCGCAAGGCGCCATGCAGCCACTCGCCGGTTTCGGTGAAGACGGCCAAAGATCAGCTGGTCTTTTCGCTCAGGTGGGTGAACATCAAGGCACCGTTGCGGTGGGTGAACCGGTGATTCTTTCTGTAAATGTCGAAGATATCTCGGAACGAGACTCTACTGACCCACGCTTCCTAGAGCCGATTGTAATAGGCGTTGCGTTCAGCAAGTATCAGGGCCCTGGCATGGTGGAATTTGCACATCATGAGAGCACTGCTATCCCCGAGAACCCCTATAAAGAAGGCGACCGTAGATTCCGTTTCTTCCGTGAGATTACTCCTGGCCAAATTAAAGTAGAAGGCGGCAGTGGTGTAGCTAAAACAATCGCCACTTTCTCTGAGCCGGGTGAATACATGATTCACACCAAGGTAGACAACTTTGCCGGTCCAGACAGCTCGAACGGCGACCAGTGCTGTTGGACGAATATTGTTCAAAAAGTAACTGTAAGCCCGTAAGCTCTTGTTATTATTAGCTTTTTGGCCGACTTTCGCGGCCGGCCAGAAAGCAAGCAAGGGTGTTTCGTCGCGATTCCCGGCTGGAGGGGCGCTAGCGGCAACACTCAGCGAAAAAAACCTCCAAAATGTGTTTCAATTTGTTGCAATGATTCCCCGAAAATAGCCGTATTCGATGGACATTTGAGGGGCAGCGAATTAGAATTTTCAGCAGGTATTAATGCAAGAATTCAATTAAAACTTTATTTTAGATCGATAACTCTCAATTTTTAGGAGAAAGGCATGAAAACAGTACGCGTATTGACTGCTGCAGTAAGCGGCGTATTCCTCGCATTTGGCCTACAGGCTAGTGCTCAGGACGACGCAGTTACTTACAACAGTCACGTTGCTCAGATTATCAACGAAAATTGCGTTGTATGTCACACAGAAGGCGGCATTGGCCCTATGCAACTCTCCAGCTATGATCAGGTCCGTCCTTGGGCACCATTGATCCAGCTTCGTGTTGCTAATCGCGAAATGCCTCCTTATGCATACGATCACGGTATCGGCATTCAGGACCTTCAAGGTGACTGGCGCTTAGAGCAGACAGAAATCGACACTATCGTAGCTTGGGTTAACCAAGGCTCACCAATGGGTGATGCGGACATCGTTGCACCAGTTGCTGACGTTAAAGATCCTAGCGAATGGAATTTTGCTGCCGCTTTAGGCCAGCCTGATCAAATCATTCCCTCTGTACCTATCGATATTCCTGCAAATGGAAACGACCTTTGGCATAAGCACTATGTTGACACTGGCGTGACACAGGATCGCTGCATCAAGGCGGTTCAGGTTAAGCCACGTGGAGACGCTGCTGCTGTTGTTCATCACGCTAATTCTGACGTTGAATCGCAAGACGAGAACGGGGAGTGGCAGAAGTACGGTCAGCTTACGGAATACGCTATGGGCAAGTGGGGTGAGTTAGTACCTGAGGGTGTTTGCCGAACTATGCCTGCGGATTCGCGCGTTGCTTGGGACATTCACATGTTTCCAGGTGGTGTTGGCGCAACGGCTCCAGGCACAATGATCAAAGACAACGTTGTTGAAATCGGTCTTTGGTTTCACGACGATGACTATATGACTGCTTCCGCGAAGACTCCTTACAAGCAGGATCTGAAACTGTATCGACTGACTGACGGCTACGAAAGCGGCGAGCTTATCGTTCCTCCTAATGGCTACACGATGACTCAGGGTTTTCATTCTTTCGATCACCCGGTTCGCATCGATAGCTTCCAGCCACACGGCCACTTACGCATGAATGCAGCCTCTCTGGAAGTTTTCTACCCAGAAACTGGCCGCACTGAGCAAATCAGCCAGATCTCTAACTGGAGTGCCACATGGCACCACAGCCACCTGTATGAAGAAGATGTCGCTCCTCTACTTCCAACAGGCGCTGTATTGGTAATCAAGCAGTGGTACGACAACACAGCGAATAACCCAAATAACCCTGATCCTGATCAGTGGGTTGTAGGCGGAAGCCGTACTGGCGACGAGATGTCTCATGCTTGGATCGCGGTTACTCACCTCGATGACGAAGGCTATGAAAATATCGTTGCAGATCGCAGAGAAAAAGAAGAGCGTTCACTAGCCGGTAACGACTAGTACCTAGCTAAGTAGAATTGGGCTAACCTCTTCTAAGAAGTCCAAAAGGCCGGCTAATCTCGATTAACCGGCCTTTTTTATTGTCTGGGTTTTGTCAAATTAATCGCTGTTACTGCTTCTTCCGGCCTCAAAAAAGAGGTAGAATCCAATGAGATCTTCTGCAATAACAGGATTCATCTATCCAATCAATGGATTACTCGAGCCTAATAGAATCGAGATTCCCCTAAAGATCAAAAGGAGAGATTTATGAGTATTTCGAAAGGCTGGTTAGGCCTAGCCGCGCTTGCCGCAGCAGGGTTTCAAGTTTCGGCACTGGCTCAGTCGGCTGCCGATCATGACGTCACCTACAACGGTGAAGTCGGCAAAATCCTCAACGAGAACTGCGTAGTCTGCCACCGCGAAGGCGGAATCGGGCCCATGCAGCTTACAAATTACGATCAGGTTCGCCCTTGGGCACCGCTGATCCAATTGCGAGTCGCGAATCGTGAAATGCCTCCGTATGCCTATGACCATGGCATCGGCATTCAGGATCTCGAAGGCGATTGGCGCTTAGAACAAGAAGAAATCGATACCATTGTAGCCTGGGTAAACCAAGGCTCGCCAATGGGCGATGCAGATATTGTCGTGGCTATGCCTGAGATGAATGACCCTAGCGAATGGAACTTCGTGTCTCAATTCGGTCAGCCGGACACAATCATTCCCTCCATCTCTATCGACATACCAGCCAACGGCAATGACCTTTGGAGTAACCACTACGTACCCAGCGGTATGACAGCAGATCGCTGCATCAAGGCCGTGCAGGTTAAGCCAAGAGGCGATGCCCAGGCCGTAGTTCACCATGCGAACTCGTCAGTTGTATTAGAACAGCCAGACGGCACCATGGAGCGTCAAAGCATGCTCACTGAATATGCTATGGGCAAATGGGGCGAAATCGTTCCTGAAGGCGTATGTCGCACGCTGCCAAAAGACGCAATAGTTAGCTGGAGCATTCACATGTTCCCAGGTGGCGTTGGCGCGACAGCTCCCGGCACTATGATTGAGGATAACGTGGTTGAGATCGGCCTCTGGTTACACCCAGTAGGTTACGAGGAAGAAGCTAAATACAAGCAGGACCTAGCTCTTTATCAGATCAGCCCGCAGGCAGACATTGCCATCCCACCGAATGGTTATTCCATGACACAGGGGTTCCACTCCTTCGATCACCCGATTCGTCTTGACAGCTTTCAGCCTCATGGCCACTTGCGCATGAATGCTGCCTCGCTGGAGATCTTCTATCCAGAGACTGGTCGCACTGAGCAGATCAGCCAAGTCTCAAAGTGGAGCGCGACATGGCACCACAGTCACATCTACAACGAAGACGTAGCTCCCTTAATACCTGCGGGCGCGGTATTGGTATTGAAGCAGTGGTACGACAACACAGCTGACAACCCCAACAACCCCGATCCGGATATGTGGGTAATGGGCGGCAGCCGTACTGGCGATGAGATGACTCACGCTTGGTTAGCTATTACTCATCTAGACGATGAAGGCTTCGAGCAGTTAGTTGCCGAACGCAAAGAAAAAGAAGAACGTTCACTAGCCGGCAACGACTAGTAACAAAGCTTCACAAGAAAACAAAAAGGCCGAGGGCTTCCGCTCTCGGCCTTTTTTATTGATCTCTGTTCTTCTTGGCGACAGCCTTATCTTTCTGCCAATTTATCCATCTACCTATCCAAGAAGTGGAAGTCCGCAGGACCAGCCCGCCGCACCACGATTACAGCATCTTCCCCACCGACTGGCACGTCCCAGGAATGATTTAGTTTACCGGGTATGACGATATAACTGCCAGTACTCACCGAGTAACTCTCCTCGCCTAGAACAATCGTCACAGTTCCCTGCACCACCACCACAAACTCATCATGGGTGTGCCAATGCGTATCGAAATGCGAGCCCGCCGGAAATTTCGCGTAGTAGGTAATGCCGCCCGTGACCGGATCAATGCCCTGCTGCGCGGTTTGCACACCCACGGGAGCACCATTGCCTCCGCCGGGCAAACCCCACTGGATGTCGGCTAGCGTGATGGCTAGTGGGTCGTACTTAATGGCTGGGGATTCTTCAGCTTGAAGTAGAGTGCTGGCAATAAATGTAGAGCTCAATGCAAGGGCCAGATAAATGTTTTTAGTCACAGAGTTAGTCTCCAATCTTAGTGGGTAGTAGAGCATTAGAATTTTTTAGTAAATATCTACAACACTATCATGATATTAAAGTCTGCGAGGCAAACCCATTTCCCCGATTTCAATAAAGCTGAACCTTTAAAGATTCTAATTGGACAGAGTAGTGCTTATATAATGCCATGCCCTCTATTTCCATAGCTCTTTCAAAATACAGCTGCCCTGTGCACAGATTTTCAGAACTAATCGCCAATTCTGCTAGGGCAATATTCGCTTCCCATGTACTCAATAGTGCTCCGGTATTCTTGGCTATTGCTAAGGCTTCTTCTAAATCTCGCTCAGCAGCAACATGATCTCCTTTTGCTACATGTAATTTAGCCCGAGCGATCAAGCCGCTTGGCAGATACAGCCATTCATTGGCCCCCTTAAAAAGCTCTACCTGTTTATTTAAATAGTGAGAAGCGCTTTTCAAGTCCTCGATTTCAAGATAAATCAATCCTAGAACAAGAAGGTCACTTGCAAATAATGAAGTTGTATCCACCGCTACTTGCCAGACATTAGTCTTCCGCCATTCCAATGTTAGTAGCGCGCGCTTCAGGGCTCTATCCGTTTCGCCAGTATCCAGTAGGTACTTGCAGTAATAAGAACTAATCGTTGGGCATGCCGGTTCACAGTCCGGCTCCCTCTTATTTAGAATTATTTCGGCAACATCGAAGAGTTTCGCCGCTTCGTCTGAATCTCCTTCGAGAAAGCTAAGATATGCCCCAATGCTAATTGAAACTGCTAGTAGCACTTCGTTATCTGCAGCCGCCACACTCTCCTGCCCGCTATCCCATTCTTGTCTAGCATCATGTAGCCTACCTGTGGCTATCAACATCGAGATAAGAGGGCCTGAGGTGACTGCGGCTTCGAACCAACTTTGGCTTTTCTGGAATCCCTGGATACTAAGAATTGAAGGCGCGAGCGCTGCGTCTATTTGACCTAAGTAAATTAGGTTTGCAGCGGCACAAGAGAGCAGATAAAAACTAGCCAGCTCCGACAGCTCGGCTACGGGCTCGGTCCAAGGCCTGCGAAAGAAGGCTCTTATACAACTTTGATCGGCGTGATGAGAGCCTTCAGTAAAGATCGAGAACTGTTTCCGCTTAATCCTATCAAAATAGAGTTGAAAACTTTCCTCAACCAGTCCTGCCCTCGTCCCGTGAATTACTGCCCTAAACAGAGGCTCCAATTGCACCATCGATTTTGGATTCGCTATCGCATTATCCTGCAAAAAATTGAATACGATCTTGTTCCCCTGCCTCCAAACTTCAGGTTTCTCTCTTCGCAAATTCTCGTTTAAGAAGTCACGAATGAGAGGATGACTATCAATAAAAGTACTCTCGCCGGTTTTGGATGTAGCTATTAAGTTAGCGTCTTCCAACTTCTTGAGCGCATAACTCCACTCAGAGTGCGATAAATCAGCTAACTCTGCGGTAAGTCCAGATACGGGCTCAGTGGTCACTAGAGCTTTCACATCATCTAGAGTGATGCCCCTGTCAAAAAGTCCAAGTAGATTCAATAAAGAAATTTCCTGAGGTGAATCAAACCAACACAAATAGGCTCGTACTATGCTATTAGCACGCGTATCGAATGATTGAATGTCGACGAGGGAATTCAAGTCCCTATAGTTTGAAATATTAGCGTCATGAACGACCGAAAGATAACCCGCTAGCAGCGACAAACATAACGGGTGCCCGGAATAGACTTCTACCGCGGACTCCATGTCCATCTCATCGCCGCAGATACCCATAGCAGATAGCAACTGCACTCCATCTGTATTACTTAATCGCTCTAGGTGTAAAGATTGAGTACGTCCATCACTAAAAGATGCAAATTCTGAGATCGATAAACGCGAAGTAATAATACACAGCCCATTGTTATTCGCCGCTAGTTCTCGTAGCAGAAGTGATACGGCTGGATTTTCAATTTCACCCTGCTTGGGGCCTGGCGGATATTGAAGCGGTTCGAGTCCGTCCAAAATAAGAAGTGTTGTAGACTCGCGGATGAGATCTGCTAGCCGATTTGCCTTCGCCCAAGGCGTTCCCTTTGCTGGATTTTTGTCACCAAACCACTCTAAAGCCTGTTCAATAAATAAATCACCTGAAGCTTTGACATCTGCCCCCGTGCCCTGCCAATAAAACGACCAAGCGTAGACCCTATTAGCAGGTGAGTAATCCAATTTATCCAACCGCGAAAGCCAGCTATTGACTAGGCTACTCTTGCCAACCCCTCCGAAGGCGACTATCTCCAAACAGTTGATTTCTTGCTCATACCAAGCACGATCAATCGCATCGATTTCAGCGCTTCGACCAAAAAGGTTCAGGCCTGTGTTGGGTAATGATGAAAGTGAAATTCTTTCTAAGCGAGTATCTAACGCGTTGAGTTCTAGTTTTTTACCTAACCTTTCCCCAAACTCACTTAGCTCCAAGGTGAACCAATAAGGCTCAATTTCAAATGCTGCAGCCACGTCAAGAATCTGACTATGCGGTATATTGTTCCCTACGCTCGTTTCAGAACCGTGGACCCACTTGGTAATTGCTTGTCGAGAGATGCCAAGATGCCTGCCTAGGGTGGCGTTACTACTTAGCGAAGGATTAATGCAGGAGATATACAACTTAGATAGCTTCTTCGCGAGGTGGGGATGTTTCCCTGAGCGCATAAGTACTCCTTCTGGACCGTTGTTGGATTCTAGATGGTCATTTTACTTATTTGCTACGCACCCTGGTAATTAGGTAATGTCTTCCTTAAAAGACTGTGAAATACTAAGATTTAGTCGAGGTTATCCCACAAATATAACGGATTCAAGGAATATGACCGATTCAAGGGCTATGATGAATTTGGATATTCACCAGCCTAGATAAGATTTCGTGCAACGCTAAATTCAAGTTTATATACAGCTGTACTTTTGTAATTCTTATATACATGCCTATAATCATTATGCTTTTTACACACCAGACCAGGAATCGAGATTGCATTACATTGATTTTGGAAACCCAAATCTTAAAAAGTACATATCTCAGCGAACTTAAGCTACACTTATTGCTATATTGGAGTAGGCATATGCTTAGAACACAGCATCAACGAGGCTTTACCCTGATTGAATTATTGATCGTTGTAGCGATTATTGGTGTGCTTGCCTCTGTCGCTCTGCCGGCTTATTCGCTGTATCAAAATAGCGCGCGCTTCACTGAAGCCATACTGGCTATTGGTTCTAGCAGCGCTGCGATGGATGTTGCAGCTGCCACGGGCAGCGTGTCCGCTCTGACAGACTTCGATTCAGGCACAAATGGTCTTCCCAGCGCTCAAACTCTCGCGGCGGACGCGCATGGTATTAGCGTGACCGATGGTGTTATTACCATTGTCTGGAAAACTGATGGTACTAGCCTAAGTGGGGTGACCTATACGTTGACAGCTCAGGGTATTCTCCCACCTATTCAATGGGTTTCTGGCGGCACCTGTGTTGCCGCAGGCTACTGTTAGGCGTTCCGCATCATCCGTTAGTTATCTCTCTTTCTCTAGCACTACCCTTTCTACTACCGCACTTCTCTACCCAGATTGTGGCACATAAAAAAATTTCTTAAGCGTTCGTTTTAGCTAGCCACTACTAATCGACGAGATTAATGTTTGCTGGGGGCACCTTATTGAAGAGCCCGCACATTAAAGCTGATACTTACGCGATCTTTAGTACTCTGGTTAGGCTCAACACCGTGCTCTAACCAGCCAGGGAATATGTACATCCTGCCTTCTTCTGGACGCATACGAACCTCCTCAGCCGTAAAATCAGTTTGTTGTGTAATCGGACTGGTAAACATTCTAGATGCAACGCGCGGGTCGCGAAAGTAGATACTGCCGCATTCTGGCGCCTTAAGGCTCACGTAATAGACACCACTGAAGTGACAGTTAGCGTGGTAATGGAGCTTATTGGAAGCCCCGGGTGGGCTGATATTTAGCCATGCTTGATGGTCTAAAATTCTGTTTGGCTTAAAGTGCTGAGATTCAGCGATACGTTGGCATGCTTGCACAATACGAAGATTAATATCTTTGAACTCCTCCAGGTTTTGAAGAATATTAGGGCTCTGCCAACCTTTTACATTGGTATTGTTAACGCCATTAGGGTCATTCCTTCTCATCTTATTGGCCAATTCCAATATTTTCGCGTTGAAGCTCACTCTGTCGTCGAACAGCGTGGTCCAGACGAGGCTGGGGAATAGTGCTTGAGTGTCGATTTCCAATGAAATGTCCTCTGCGTGGTTAGTTCGATGAATCTTGCTTTCAGAAAAGACTAACGAGATCTCTGAAGCGACTGACTCGAGGCACGTAAAGTATAAAGAAACTGTAGTGATTTAGCGATTTTGGAGTCCCCCGCTTTTTCTCTAATACTCAATGAAAATTTTTATAGAAGCAGATTTAAATCTCAATATCCTAAACTAAGCCTACTTCTCATCGCACTTTTCTGTTTTTACGGCATAAAAAAAGGGGCTCTTAAAGAGCCCCTTTTACTTTATCTAGTCACCGAGGTGACCTTCAAAGTTGCCGCACTAGTCAAACGTGCGGTTTTACGATTGCTAGAAATCGTAGATGAAACGTGCATAGATGGAACGACCCATCGCAATCTGAAGACCACCGATTAAACCGGCAAATTCCGGTGAGCCCTGAGGTTTACGATCAAACAGATTACGTGAACCGACAGTAAACGCGCCTTCGCCGCCAAGCAGTTCTATGCCACGGTAAGTATAGGACGCATCCATCTGAGTCCACGCCTTGACACCCGTCTCAAAAATATCCTGGGGGCGGTCAAAGCCACCGAAGGCATCTAGGTGAGCAAACGCAGGACCGTCATAGGGCAGATCGTCAACATAACGCGAGATAGTGTTCACGGAGTGCTTGCCCATGGTCCAGCCAATGTTCAGGTTGGCCTTCCACGCGGGCTGCTCTGGCACCGCACTAGTGTTAGCGTTGTACTCACCGGCACCGTCGAAGATCGGGGAAGAAGGATCGCCCTGATAATAGAAGTGATCGACGAACGTCGCTTGCAGGCCGAAACGAAAATTACCCCAATCATTGGTGCTAATGCTGTAGTTAGACGCAATATCGAAGGCTTCCACTTCCACAGTCTCTGCATTGATAGTACTGGTGTTGTTCACCTGTAGAATCGTGAAGATATCACCCGGGTCGCGAATGAAGTCTTTGTTCGACAGAGGGTTTGCAACCCAGGCACGCAGTTGATCCTCAGTTGGCTGATTGCCCGGAAGGCCGTCGCCAGCAAAGCCAGTCGCGGTCTTGAAGTTTTGAAAATCCAGCTGCATCAGATCCTGACCGTTGATACCGACGATTCGATTCTCGAACTCCGTATGGTTCCACGTAACGGATAGGTCGAAATCACCGAATACAAGATCGAAACCGAGTTGCTGAGACGTTGAAGTCTCATTCGTCAGGTTCGGATTACCGCCGCCACAGGCAGTGGTAAAGGCAGAGAACGGCCCGAAGCGGTCAGTTACTGTGGACAGGCCACAGGTGACCGGATTGAATAAGCTTGTCAAGCTAGGCGCAATGAAGGCGTCGCCTTTAGTAGCACGCAGTGTCAACCAATCGGTTGGCGCATAAGAGAGACCGAATTTCGGGTCGGTGGATGACTGACCAGTACTGAATTCTTCCCGGCGTACTGCCATTTCAAGTTCCAGATTGGACAGCAGAGGAACCGACAGCTCCATGAAAAAGGCATCAACTTCACGATTACCGGAAGTGATCACTTCCTTCTCAGTACCACCTATCCACGTATCGCCAGCTAGCTCAACAGCGGATGGGGTATTGGTGAACTTATCGTCACGGAATTGGTAACCGACAGCTGCAGAGACAGGTCCGCCGGGTAGTTCGAAACCGAATAGAGGCACTTCGCCATTCAATACGATATCGATCACGTCCAGCGATTGTTCTGTCCATTCCCTATCACGAGCGGCTATATCATCCATAACCTGAATGGAGTTGTTGTCGTTCTGGTCCGTAACGAAGAAAGGGTTGTAACAAGCATCACGGTCGTTGACCACGTCACAGTTCAAACCCTGTTGCATCGCCGTAATGTCGTAGTTCTGGTTTGACATGAAGGTGAGGCCACGCTCATTACGCGAGAAGGACGCCATGCCTTCCCAGCCATCGACGAAAGGCACCGTGAAGTCTGCCTGTGCGCTCCAGCGGCTAACGATATCCGTGTTGCCACTAATATTGTCCCTGTCCCGAGTATGACCGGATGAACGTGTGTGGGTCTTGTTGATGGGGCGCAGTGTACGAGGCTGTACGTCTTCGTGCAGCAGCACACCGTTGGGCACGATGCCAGCGACGAGATAGTCTGGTGTGCCATCGTTGTTCATGTCCATAGTGCCGCGATCAGGAACGCCATCACCATTCGCGTCAAAGCCATAAAGCTGGTTACCATTGGCGTCTTTTGCGAAGAATGGGTTGCCTGGAATCTCACCACGTACCGCTGGAAGCTCACCGATGCGCGAGTTACCTGGATTAGAAGTAGAGGTGTAAGTTTGTTCTCTTAGGTAGGTGCGAAAGCCTTGGAAGCTTAGAGTTAGATCGTCGTCTACTTCCCAAGTGGCATTACCGTAGTACTGCGCTGACTGAAGAGGCTCTCGATAGCTACGGTTGTCACCGAAATCAAAGAAACAGCTGCTACCTAATAGATTGCCGGTAGCATTGGCAGTTACATTACGGGTATAGGCCGTTCGCTCAGAGCCTGGCGCACAACTAGGATCGGGCGCTCGAACTCGCGCACCACCGGTGTATGCACCATTCGCATCACGCGGTGGTACATACCAGTTACCAGGCGCGTTGGAAGACACAGTTAGACCGCTATTGGCTATGTCACTGCGTTCGTCCCAGCCTAGTCGCGTGTTAGATTTATGTTGCGCAGCTACTACGACGTCTATCTCGCCTACTTGGCCGCCCCACATCATCTGTACAGACTGCTCATCGTAGTCACCACCATCATCTTGCTCGGCGAAGGTGTCCATCTTGAAACCATCGTAAGACTTATAAGGAACGAAGTTGACCACGCCGGCCACAGCTTCACTTCCGTAAAGAGCAGCAGCACCGTCCGCTACGATATCCATGCGCTGAATCGCGATGGTTGGGATTAGCGCATTCACGTTCTGGTTGACCAGACGCTTGCCGTCCATAAGAGTCAGGGTCGAGCTAGCACCCAGACCGCGCAAGTCGACTGAGGTAGAGCGAGAATCAGTTCCTTGAATAGTGTTGGAAACTTGGGAAGCTGCACCGCTTACGAAAGCAAGGTTCTTAATGACCTCACCGACGTTTAGAGTACCTTGAGCTTCCAAAGCTTCAGCGTCAAGTTGAACGATTGCAGACGCGCCGGTAAAGCCCTCTGATCGTCTAATATAGGAACCGGTAACGACCACTTCTTCTACGGTGTCCTCTTGAGCTATTGATTGGCTGGCCAGAGGCAGCAGTGAAAGCGAGATCGCCGCGCAGAGCAAACTGCGCTTATGTGGGATTTTTCGATGCATATTTCTCTCCATAAATTTGATTTGATTATTTTTATTAAAGCTCTAATTAAAACAAACACAATAGGTTGTACAAAGCTCAAATCTTCCGGAATGCCCTGCAAAACCCATCTTTGAGATGCAGTCAATTTTTTATAAATTCATCTCTCACTGCAACGTCGAACAATACGAAATCGTAGCTACAATTTTAGTGTACCTATTTTGATAGTGCTTAAAAAGCCCTAATTTAAAGCTTTCCTGACTCATATCGGTGCTTTTCCGATAAATGTGGGACTCCGGAGTCCTTATTTTCGCCGAACTAGAGGAAGTAATTAATACACTGCCCGGTAGTAGAATAGAATTATTAAAAAATTATTATATATTACAATAATTTAGAGATTTTAGAGATTTTAGAGATTTTAGAGATTTTTAGAAGGGCTCGTCACAACAAAT
>Ga0209632_10001463_pt1 | contig 23853 bp, 14 predicted proteins | sample COG_10_FD_184754 | JGI IMG/M metagenome (GOLD analysis project Ga0209632, IMG submission 184754) | Pelagic Microbial community sample from North Sea - COGITO 998_met_10 (SPAdes) (version 2) | ecosystem: Environmental > Aquatic > Marine > Neritic zone/Coastal water | place: Helgoland, sampling... | reverse complement strand
AACTATCTTTGGCAATAATTTCTATTTCATATTGTTTGAACAATGCCTGTATCTCAGCCACATTGTCGACATCTTTGTAAAATCCAAAATGGTCAGAAAGGTAAAAATGTATAGACATTAGAAACTGCAATAAAACATACCCATACTTATAGTCATAATAACGTAGGATATGTTCGAAATTTCCGATGTTACGACATATGTCTGATGACTATATAAGCCAAAACGAAAGAAGAAATGGGCTATCTTTTTTCAAAAGAGGCCAGACCACTACAAGAACAACTGCTGCAACCAACTCTGTACCTACTACCAGGTGATTTGCTCCTTGTTGCTTCGACAGATTTAGAAATATCACTCAACAGTGAGTTATGGAATCATGTCGGGATGATTGTGCATAACCATAGCAAGGTCTATGTGTACCATGACGGTATTCTGGAAGCAATAGAAGAGTATACTGGCAGACACAACACTATTGAAATACGTCAATTGAAATCAGCAGCGCCCGATAACCTATTTCAGTTGGTACAACGGTCTGCGTACACCATGCTGACAACAACAGTCAATCAGCATGACAGAGAAGGGTATGCCATTGCTATTGTATTGCAACTACTGGGATTTATAGACACTCAAAAAATCACAGGTATTCGCCCACGTGATTTTTCAGAGAGAGCAAGCATTCTACCACAGTATGGTGAACACTATCTATTGTCTGGCACTAGCTATTGACTGCTTAATCATTTCCCTCACTACTGGATGGTTACGGTTATCGTAAAACTCTTTCATGTCTTTCTCCATCGTGTCTATGCAACTGTGAACTTCGTTGATGTAAGCAGGCACCATCTCTGCCATGGTATCAGTGGACAGGACTCTTTGTTTAGCGGCGTCTGTGTCTGAGTCACGTATTGGCATTTGTAAATCATGAACCCATTGAAAAGTTGTATTGACCAATGATGCCATAGAGTGTGCGTCAAAGGCTTTGTGTCGCAGTCGTTGTTCGAAGAATTCTACATCAAAGTCTGACAGAAGTCGTTGGTAAGCAGGTCCAGATTTGCGAATAATCATGTTGGCTAAGCGTTCACGTATTTCAACATACAGCTGGACAATGTAGTCATGGTCATCGTTTTTGACTGCTCTTTTGACAAGGTCATAAAAAGCTTTGTGAAATTGTTCTTGAAGTTGTTGTTCCATATTGCTTGCAACTGTTCTTGTTAAATACAGTCGTTTACATAAACTTATGTATCGCATAAGTTGTCTTCTGAACTAGAATTGTACTTCAATATTGACAATGGTTAAAATCGAAGTAACTAAAGTGATTCTGACCCGTTCTGAAGACTGGGCGCTAGTCAAGTATCGTTCGGTCGATGGTGCTGGGACTTGTGGTGGGAAATTTGGCTGTCAAGCTTCTGCCATTGTTCCTGGTCAGTGGTACCGCGGTAAATTAACGCTGAAGAGAACTCGTGCTGGTCCTAAGAAATGTTCGTTTGTAGGATTACCGGTCTCCCGCACAGCACATGCGTTGAAAACCTCGTTTCAGCGAAACGGAATAAGTTATACCGACAGAGCCTCTATCTTTTCTGCGATAAAGCCTCTCGACACGTTGTTATCGGCATTAAAGAATAAAAAGCACCAACAGTTGATGAATGTTGCCCACATTGGTCGTAAGAAACTCTCCAAGTTGTATGTTGCCTACGACGCGATTGCCAACGACGTGTCTGTATCGCTGCAGTTATCAAAGACATTTCCACTGTTGCATAGCTATATGAATGCCAACCAGACCGCCGCTGCCATGAAATGGATGCACGATTCGTCGGAGCGTTTCGTGCAGTTTTTGGTAGCAGACCCTTGGCGGTTGTTGTACGACACCGAGTACGATTCATTTTCAATGCCCCAGCAGCGTCGCTCTGAATTTTTGACATCGACTACACACAAGAGCCGTACCAAAATGGTCGAACTGGCCTGTCAAGATTTAAAGATTCTCCCTGACGGACGAGCCAAGCGCTGCAATGCCATTCATTTTATTCGACAATACATGAAACGAACAGGAAACTATTGGATGCCCCTGTACATGCTTACTGCAGCCTGTGGTGAAATACAAACTTCCTGGCCATGTAATGTTCATGATGGACATGTAGCATTGGCAAAATATGCCGGTATTGAAAAGTTTCTGACAACAACATTTGCAAGTATTGTTACCAATTACAGTCAGTCTCACTGGACTCCACCACCAGACGATGCACAGCTCGACAGTACACAACGAGAAGCAGTTGAAAGAGCATGTCAAGAACCACTCTTTATTCTGCATGGCGGTGCCGGTGTTGGCAAAACCCTTGTCTGCAAACACATTGTCCAGAGTCTCTCTGAAGACGTCATCTGTGCTGCTCCGACGGGAAAAGCAGCACAACGACTGTCGGTAATGACAGGGTGTGCTGCATCGACGGTGCATCGTCTGGTTTACTCCTCTGACAATTTGACTGGTACACTGTTGCTTGACGAACAGTCCATGCAAGAGCCTGAAATTTTGGCCTTGCTTTTACAAAAAAACACATTCAATCAAATTATTTTTGTTGGTGATTGTGGTCAACTGACTTCAGTAGGTCCTGGACAGTTTTTCAGAGACATTTGCAACTCAGACATGGCACAAATTGAACTCGTGCATATTTACAGATCAGGACCAGGTTCGTACATCGCTTCCAATGGTCAAAAGGTCAGAGACGGCATTACAACACTCGACACATCGCCCGGCTCTTTTGAGATATGTCCATACACTAACGACGACGACATTGTTAACAATGCCAAAGTCATCTACACAAAAACGGGAGTTATGCCTATGATTTTGTGCAATACTAATGCAGAAATTGCACCACTAAACCAGAAATTGCGACAGATATGCAACCCAATCGGTGCAAAGCCTTATTCGACAGCTGTGTGTATGGAATACTATGGCACCGAATGGCGGTATCAAGACTGGCGTTTTGGAGTGGGTGATTCTGTCATCAATATTACCAACAAGTACGAGTCAGACAAAGATGGCAAGACCTATCTACAAGTGGCCAACGGTGAAATAGGTACAGTTGTCCGAGCAAAGGGTGTTGAGGTGACTGTGCATTTTGAAACCAATGTGGTTTTTGACATTGCGCAAGACAATTCGTTGCGGCCAGCCTATGCATTGACTGTCAATAAAGCACAAGGCAGTGAGTATCCGATAGTGATTGTCAAGGCTTCTTGTACATGGGGTGACAAGCGCGAGCGCTTTTACACTGCAATTACTCGTGCACAAGATATGTGTATAGTGTATGAAGTGGGCAATTCCATTCAAGAGTGTATCCGAGCAAAAAAATCAATTAGAAAAACATATTTATTTTGATATTTAGAAGTTGAATTATTTTTTTAGAATATTTTTTTATTTTGAGGTGGAAATACTTAACGGTTCTTTAGGTTCAGGTTCAGGTTTTTCCAAGCAACACACTAAAGTGTCTGGTAATTTGTAATCAGACCCTGCAACATCACACACTGGATTGGTTGTACTACCATATGACCATTCATCAGTGGTACAGGCACTTTTTTTGATGCAATTTCCTAAAACATTGGCATCAGTACTGCGCATAGTTTCACACACTGGTCCATCTCCAAAGGCTGACACATTTCCAAATAATGCAGCTGTACCTAATAAAGTAGTAGTAAGAATAGAACGAAACATAATAGAGATTAATGAGCCCATCTTTATACTGAAATTTTTCAAGTTTGTTCAAAAATGTACTGACACGGATTCAATCTCGAGGGTACCGATAGGGTTAACTACCTTCGATAAACACGCGCGCTTAACAGTCAAATACGCGTATATAACGAACTTCTGAAATAACAGATGAAATCTCTTTCTTTATTTTCTGGAATTTCAGGATTGAGCATTGGTGAACCAGTCATGTATTGCGACAACGACGAACGCTCCGTCCGTGTACTCAAAGCACGGATGAAAGATGGGTCATTACCAACTGCACCCATCCACACAGATGTAACAACGCTGCTGTGTATACCACCTGGTGTGGACATCCTTGTAGCAGGATTTCCCTGTCAGGACATTTCTTGTCTCGGTGTTCAACGCGGGTTTTACGGTAAAAAATCTATTTTATTTTATCATGTAGCACGTCTTGTCCAGATATCTCGTCCCGAGTATGTGTTTCTTGAAAATGTTGATTATATCAAACACATGCCCTCAGTATGGAAACCAGTCTTGACTATCATGGCGTCGCTCGGATATGATTGCAATTGGGGAGTGGTGGGTGCCTGCAATGTTGGATTGGCACATCGTCGCAACCGGTGGTTTTGCCTATGCAAGAAAATGCGCCCACCGCAGCAAAATCACCCAGCCATTGACTTTGGTAGTTCCGACAAAATGCACAATTTTGGCAGCTGCAGGGAATATCTGTACCAAGAGACAACCTCTTTTGTAAAGAAACGCTTTGCTTTTAAAGTACCTGTGATACTCAAAGCAGAAAAAGACAAACCATGTCGTGGCACTGTTGTATCGAAGCCAATGATAAAACACCGCTGGGCCACACCCAGGTGTCGCGGTGGTACATTTACGGCACAGAACTTGACACAACGCTGTAGCACCGACTTGGGAACACAACTGCGTTTTGCAACAACAACACCCGACAGAGACAAACTGTTTCGCCAATGTAATGCAGATTGGGTCGATTGGCTTATGGGATTTCCAATAGGATGGTCTTCGTGTACCACTGATGTTCACGAACAACCCTCTGAAAAAACAAAACCAGAACCTACTGATATACCACGACTGTGTAAAACATCGCCTGCCAACACAGACAGACTTCATCTACTGGGTAATGCTTGTACACGACAGCAGTGTACCTTTGCATTTCGTAATCTGAACAAAATGTTTGCAACACCAAAAAGAAAAGCCCACATCTCAGTACAAAAGGAGATTGCCAGTACAGAAAATGCTAAGCGACGAAATATGGGAGTACATCTCCACACCAAAGACTACTGAAAACACACTTTGGACTGCTAGCAAAGGGACTCTCAATTCTTTTTTGTCACAGTTACCTTGGTATGCTCTAGACCAACCACTGCAGCAAGACTGTTTGTTGTACAATATTGATTCGAAAGGTGCGTTGCATCTCCTCTTGCTTGGGTATATTGTTCAAATACGAACTACAGCAAAGGCAAGAACCATTATTTACAAACACGACAAGAGACACGCAGCTCTACATATGTACCGCGTGATGAAAGAACGCTGGTCTATGGTTGGTATTCAAACAATAACAATAAATTCATAGTATATAATCCACCAAAAAATAAATATTATATGTTTTTGACTCATATCAATACGATATTTAATGACCCGCTAGATGAGACACCAAACATCACTGTCACCACTGGAATTCTCCAACTCTGCAAAGGTGAAGATGTTAAACCAACATATCAAAGAAACACTAGGCATGTTGCTTGCTTAGTGGCTGATGGACATAGCGGTAAAGGTTGTACCACAATACTGGATACTGCTTCTGAACAGATATTAGAAAATATATTGAACAATGGTGTTCAAACTGCAATGGACACATGTCTCGAACTCTGTAAAGGAGAAGATGCCGGAGCTATGGTTGTCTTAACACGCTTCGATATTGTCAAACGTACTCTCGAGATTTGCTCAGTTGGTGATGCTTCGTGCACAGTGTATCAGAACAATCGTTTAATCCATGCCCAACCGCATCACAGTTGCACAACTGTGACCAATAACCCACAACTATTAGCAGAAATGAATACCAAAGGGTTTGGAATTGAGTCTGCAGAAAGATTAACAATGGTGCCTGGCATCAACAATCGTTCAATGACTATTCGAGAGGTACCGTCTTATTTTAGATGGTCAACCTCTCCTTTACTACTAGCAGCAGCATCTTTTGTGGGACATTATCAAATTCCACGACTTTCGCCTTGTTTCACTACTATTCCCATACCACCTGGGAGCTTTCACATGGTCATGTCATCCGATGGAGTCTCCGACATGGTGCATCCAGAGGATGAATTGCTCACAAGATTTGGTGTAACTGCCAATGACATCATAAGGACTGCTGAACAGCGTTGGACAACACCATATTTTAACACACCAAAAGGCTTTGAAAGTTATGCCAATCCCAATGGACTTTTTGTGTTTAATACTGCCCCCACCACACAGAGTCAGTATGCAATGTTGGATGGCAACCCAACCAGAATAATTGAAGCAACCCCTACTGTAGATAATAATGTCAATGTTACATTTTTTAACGGAAAGGTTCAAGTAGTATCTGAGGAATCAATTACTATTGAAAAACACAATTCTGGTGCTGATGACATTTCGGTCTTGGTCATGTCAATTGCATAGGGGCAGTTCAAATCCAACAATACTCCAATTCGGTGCATCCCTTTAGATAAATGAATCCGTCGGTCTGCCATTGTAACGGCCAACTATTTGGAACTGACCAAAAGTTATGATGGTGTATTAAAAATAACAAAAACAAATACAAAATGATTACCAATTGTTTGTCTAAACCCACTATTTATAGTGTATAGCATTGTGCAAAGTATAAATTGTGCATTGGATTACCAGTTTTTCCTCAGGCTAAATTGTCGAAACCCACCAACAAATGCCGGACCTTCTACACCCACAGCCACTATGTTTTCAGCCCTCCATTCTTCTCTCATTGTTGGAACAAGCTGTGCCAAGACTTTATTGACAAACATTCTACGCACAGAATACTGAACCCTGCGGAAACAAACATTGTCAGTTGGTGTAAATACATTTTGTTGCACATCCGGCCATACCGTTGCTGTATAATAGTTAAACGTATCCATCCGTATATGATTTAGTAGCGGTTCTACCTGACCAATGTACTCTGCTTCAGTTATGGCTGCTGGTGGAATCAAAGTGGCCATAATTTGACGAATGCGTAAAACAGTTTGTGCAGAGACAATGACCATTATTTGATTCACTTGGTCTGGTGTTGGCATTTTTGACAAAGAACGACTCTTATGTACTACTGATTTTTTGTTTTTTACTGGGTGCAGTCTCAACCAGAGTTGACCTGCCTCTCTTGTGCAGTATCCGAACATGATTTTGGTATATAGAAGTGTCACGATGTTGGCTGTTTTCATGTGTAATGAATAAGCATGACCGCTGCTCGTTTTCTTCACACCATTCTTTGAGAGTTTCCTGTACTGAAGAAATACCATCCTGGTCCATCGAAGTACAGGCCTCGTCCATCACCAACAATGGAAAGGAATTGTCTGTCATTTCCCGCCACGCCATAAAAGATGCGAGCTGTGCCCGTCGCCACTGACCACCAGACATAATACCAGCATGTTTGGGACATACAACCTGTCGAACCAGGCGTTCTTTGTCGTCAAAGTGTGCACGGAGTTCAATATCGTCGGTCTTAAAGAAACGCTGCAACCAGACAGTAGTAATCGCACTGAGTTTTTGGACAGTATATTCCATAGCATAGGTCTGAATCCCACGCGGTCCCAACCATCCAACAGCAGCCTTCATCTGTTGTTCTTTTTCGAGTGCAGCGACTTGTTGTGAACGGATTACTGTCATTTTGTCCTCTGCCTTTTGAATATCTACAGTAGAAAGTCGAACAGGACAAGTCATCTGTTGGACTCGTTGAAGAAATTGTGCTGCAGTTTTGGCAGACTGCACTGAATGTTCATATTGTTGCTTCAAAAGTCTGTACTCTTGCATTTGTGTTTCGATAATTGCTGCCTCAGCTTCTTGCGATTTGAGCAGTGTCTCTTCAGTAGTGTATCTATCAATGTCCTGTGTCAGGCATACCAGTGTCTTGGCATTCTTGTGCTGTTGTACCAGTCTGACTGCATCAGTATATTTTTTCTGGCTAACTTGTGCCTGTTCTGCTGTTTGTGCAACCTCTTGTACGGCTGTGTCAACCTGCTTTTCAAGGTCTATTGTGCGATTGTTGTCAATCTCAAAAGGTCGATGGCAAGTAACACACTCACCCGAGGCGATAAAATGCTGCAATTCACACCGAGACTGACGGAGAGCATGTACAGCTTGGTATTTCTTGGACATTTGTTGTTCATTTTCCTGTTTCAATATCTCCATATTTGGCAGTGGGGGTAAGTTGCTGTCAGTCGGTGGGATGAGTTCTTTCCTGGCGATGGCTGTAGCCAGCTGGGTCCTGTTTTGACGTATGCGGCTTTTGAGACCGGACACGACAACCGCCGGTTTGACAGGCTCTGGAATAACAGTTACCTTTCCAATATCAGAGGTTGCTGTGTCAAGCATGACTTGTCTTTCAGTTTCCCAAGTCTGTTTGTCAATCAGCTGTTTCTCATAGAACAATTGTGCTGTGTTGCGTTGATGTGTTGCAAATTCAAGAGCAGCAGTCAATTTCTGAACAGTAGATTTGACTGTAGTGTGTTCTGATTTTGCACGGTCATACAGTGCCAACCAACATTGCATATTTGCAAAAGGACTGATTTCATTTTTGGCCTGGGTGTCACTGGCATCCAACCATCTCGGTACTGACATCTGACTCCAGACACTATTGCGCAGGAGCCAAGCATGTAAATGACTGGCAGTCATATCCAACCCAAACAATTCAGAGCTAATGGCTTTCTGTGTTGCTGAAATGGTTGACCGCGTGCAGTCATTATTGTCCATTGTGAAGAGTAGTTTTTGTTTTTTGCGCTCATTGATACTGCGAGAAATACTCCAGGCCCGTCCGCCAGTAGTCCCAGAGACCATAACCCTGGCATTGGTCGAGTCAGTGTGTAGTACTGACCCACCAAAGGAGACAGTACCTCGGCCATCAATCATGCCGGTACATGCCCACAGCCAAGCACCAGCCGAGAGCATCGATTTACCTGCTCCGTTGGAGGCATTTTTGGACTCGTTGCATTCACCCGATATAAGGGTAAATCCTTGACCTTCGAGAGCTATAGTGATTTGTCCTTTGAATGGACCAAAGCCTGATATTTCCATTTTTGTTGGTTGTACAGTCGAAGCCACAGCTAGGTAGGTGTTGGGTTCTGTGCTAATCCACGCTTGCACCTGTTTAAAAGCTATGGACTCACAATCAATCTTAGTACGCTGACCATAGTTTTGAAATAATTGCTGTGGTGTCAGTGTGTCTTGTTGTTCAATACGAGTAGATACCGGTGCGATTTTTTTTTTGATATGGATGTCAACACCACGAACTTCAAGTTCGGATACAATGGCCAAGACAGAGTCAGTAGCACTGGCTGAAACTACAACACGGTCACCTGGACGCAAGATAGAATTCCGTGTTGTCAACTCTGTTACTGACCATTTGTATTGACGTGGTCCAATGTCCAAAGGTAGCTGCTCTTTGACTTGGTACAGATGGTCCACAATAATCAACGATTTCTTATCCTCCGCTTCCGACAATGATAATTGATAAGGCGAACCCAAGTAACGAATATTTTTGTGGACTTGAGGAGTGTGGTAGTGTCCTGTGTAAATGGGTTTGTCCTGTGGGAATACAGAGTGTACCAAGCCTTCGGTTGATAATTTTGTAGGGTTTAACTTGAACCCAACAATGTCAAAGTGACCAAAAATGACATCAACTTCTTGGTGCTGTTGTAAAATGTTTTCCAGTGTTTGATTGCAGCGGCGCCATGGTACCCACAGTTGCCGATGTAAAACTGTGGGTTCGTCAATGACTGTAATATACTTGGAGGCATATTTGAACGGTGTGAGACCATGTTCAGTTTCAGAGGCATCAAAATAGTCATGGTTCCCTGGTATCATAATCATGGGAACAGACCATTCCGTTTCGAAAAAACGCATCAATGCATTGAGAATATTGACAGGCAATGTGCCTTTGTTATAGACATGGTCAAAGAAATCACCGAGAAATCCGATTGGAACATTGCGTTGTTTGGCTGCTGCATGCACAGAGCGCAACACTTTCATGCATGTGGCAAAGGTTTTCACACTGAGATGCAAATCTGAAAACAATAACATTCGGGTATGCTGTTCTCTCTAAATTCTATAGACTCTAACATAATCTGTACATATGAATTTTTTTGTATTTAAGGGCTTGTATTTTTTGACAAATATGTACTTGTGGTTGTTGTTTCTTCTTGTTCCAAATGCCAAGGGACAACGAAGACAAGTGTGTACTTCTGGTAAATATGTCTATAAAGATCATTGCTTGCCTTGTCAAAGTGGCTACTATATGACAAAGACCTCACACTCGGAACCTGCCTGCATACAATGTGGTGCAGGCAAATATCAAAATGAACAAGCACAGACTATGTGTGAAGATTGTGCTGTAGGCAAGTATGCAGACACTTACAGTTTAAACACCTGCAAACAATGTGAAATGGGACAATATCAAAATGAAAAAGGAGCCCCAACATGCACAGATTGCCCAAGTGGATATTTCAAAGAGGACCGAAGCTCTATTGATTGCAAACAGTGTCCTAGAGGATGGTCTCAAGACAAAACAGAAGCAAAAGAATGTCAAAAATGCCCGCAAGGATATTATCAAACCGATGGCGGTGCCAGTGAATGTAAACACTGTGTTCCTGGAACATATGCATATTATGACACAAACGAGTACAAATGTAAAAATTGTCCAACAGGGTATTTTCAAGACGATATTGCCAAGTTGCTTTGTAAACGATGCGAAAATAACCATGACTCAAAAGAGCAAGCTTCCGAATGCTATGAGTGTTCTAATTCTGAATGTTGTTCTGGATGGGGCTTGCATGCATCAGGAACATGTCAGAGTTGTTTACCAGGTCAATTTCAAGCTAATTCAAACCAATGTGAACAATGTCCTGTAGGGTTTCATTCCATCCATGGTAGCAGTCTACTGGGATACGAATCTTGTGAAATTTGTGAAAGTGGAAGATTTGCAGTTAAGGATAGGTGCGAATTGTGTAGTTCTGGTCAATATGGGGTAAATGGTATATGCCTATCCTGTCCTAGCGGCTATAGGTCACACATTGGTCAATCATTGTGTACAACAAGTTGCAACTCATACAGCCGAAATGATTCAAATAATAGTTGTGAAACATGTACAAATGGTCACTACTATCCTGATGAGAGCTCAGGTTGTGTACAATGTCCAAATGGTTGGGTCAAAACACAAAAGTTAATCAGTCAAGATGGTCAGTGTGTAGAATGTTCTGATACAATGGTGAATAACACAAACAATACTAGATGTGAAACATGTCCTATTAATCAAGGAAAAAACAGCTTAAAATCATGTGAAACATGTCCAACTGGTCAATACAGAAACTTGTCAGATGAGGAGTGCATTACCTGTCCAGGTGGTTGGGTCGGTTCCGTTGACTCCTCTAATGAAAGATGCAGCAAATGTGAAGCAGGTCAGTATCAAAATATCAATGAATGTAAAGAATGTCCAAAGGGGTACTCTCAACGTGAAGGAGCAATGAATTATTGTGAAGAATGCAAGGCAGGTTTTGTGTCTGATGTCAATGCTATGAATTGTACAACATGTACAATCAAAAAACCGTCAAATGACATCCGAACGGAATGCTCAGAGTGTCAAGCAGGACAAGAAGCCAGTTCTGTAGCACCTTTTGTGTGTAACGATTGTAAGGTAGGCTTTTATAGCACAGAAGGCAGCAATTGTACATTGTGTCAAATAGGCAAATTTCAAAATGTAACAGGTCAGGGTGAATGTATTTCATGTCCAAATGGAAAGAATTCTTCTGGAGATGTTGGTTTTTCAGAATGTTATACCGGTACATTTATCAGTGCTGGCTCAGGGCTTCAGAACAACAACGAAGTTCTGTGTACTGCAGGTACCTACAGCATTGGTGGTGTTAATGCTATCTGCAAAACATGTGCCACCGGCTCATACTCCGTATCTCCATTTAAACACTGTCAACAGTGTGGTAATGGTCAGTATGTCCAAAATCAGCAGTGTCAACAATGTCCACAGGGATATGCTGGAACAGCAGGCATTTGTGATGAATGTTATTATGGTCAATATCAAGATGAAACAAACAGCGTAAGTTGTAAAGTTTGTGATGGACTTGCCACAACTGTCACAACAGGGTCAACAACATGTGTCAACTGTACTGACTCCTTTGAAATTATTAAAGATGGCCAGTGTGCAAACTGTCCTCTTGGAAAAGTTAATTCTCCGGAAGAGTTGTGTAAACCATGTGCACCCGGTGAAGAAGTTGTACATAAAAAATGTACAGAATGTCAAATTGGAAAGTTCATTGACATTACTGAAGAATATTACTGCCAAGATTGTCCAGTTGGTTACAACTCGGCAGCAAAAAGTACAGAATGTTCTTTAGAGATGGGAGGAAATACATGTGCATCAGGGTACTATTTTGATTTGTCATGTAAGAAATGTCCTCGAGGATATGGGGGTAGTCAACAGACTCGATGTATACAGTGTCGTGCAGGCAAAGCTCAACCGTCAGAGGGTAAGTCGGAATGCATAGACTGTACTATAGGCCAATATTCTGCTGCAAATGTGAACATCCATTGTGAGTTGTGTCAAAAGGGACAGTTCCAACATTTGTCACAACAAGGCGATTGTAACGATTGTATTGGTGGAAGTTATGCAGATTCATTGGGTCATGACCTCTGTAAAACCTGTCCGCTTGGAAAAACGAGTGTCAATATGAAAGCAACACGAGAAAGTGATTGTCAAGATTGTGCAAGTGGTAAATTTGGAGTTGCAAATGGTCAATGCGAAGAATGTCCTGAAAGTACTTGGCAAAACGAAACAGGGAAGTCTGACTGCAAGAAATGTGTTGGAGAAAACCCAATGTCAAAGTCTGGGTCAATTGTCGAAACAGACTGTTTTGATGCAACCAATATTGTAACATTCGTATTCGATGTGAAAGATGACAGTAAACAAGCCGAACAGTATAGTTCGTTATGTGAGATTCGGCCAAATATGGTTCTATTATGTCCAGCATGTACATGTAACGATAATTCACGCGATGGGTATTGGGATGGTCCTGTCTGCAACGAATGTCGCCATGGTTTTGCAGGTGGTGGTGTTGGTAAATGTTTAATTAAATGTCCAGGCTATGATGGTGTGCATGATTCTACCATGTGTAGCGGCAATGGTAAGTGTTGGTTTGGTAAATATGGTAATGGACAATGTCTGTGTGGCGGTAAGAATATATTAGATGCTTCCAGTGATAACATCGTAGTGAACGTTAAGTCATGTCCGGTTGGACAACGATGTTCTGGATACGATGTCTTGGAAACTGCACAATATATCCCACAATACTACATTTTGGAATATCGTCAATATTCAGTGTTTGTACTACAATTGAGTTCATTTACACCAATAAATGGACACATGTGGTTTGAACGATTTTCCCCAACATCTATTTATGAAAATACCTGCAGCATGTGTCTCGGTAGTTATGATGGTACAACGGACACAGAAATTGGTTTTTTCAACAAAGACAACACATACCAATTGTTTAATAATGATATTCAAGTGAAAAATGGATTTCACGGGGAAAACTGTCAGTACGAATGTGCTGTGTGTGTTAATAATGGTCACTGCTTGCACACACCTCATCCGTTCTACTATACTTATACGATTGACAGTGACTTTCGCAATTTCAAGAATGTAGTTCTGCCACAAACACAATGCATCTGTTCCTCAGACATGTACGATTCTGATGCTATGTGTTGCCCAGTGGGGTTTGAACCATATGTGTATTTTGGTAAAAGAAAAGTTGAACCATATTTCCAGCATTCGGCATTGCCATTTATTAGCAATATTGAGAATACTGTGCAGGACTATTGGACTGATGAAGACTTATGGATGCAAAACAACAAGCCCAAGTACAGCGAGAATGAAGATGGTACAATAGAATTGTCAAATATTAATGGCATCTATTCCACAACAGGCTCTTCTATATTTATTGGTGAATTCTCAAAATATGGTCCATACACTAAACATTCCTTTTATGGTACTGAAAAAGAAATTTGCCGAGCATGTCCAGGGTTGTTTGGAAAAGGTGTTGTCTCGCGTTCTGTCAAAATTGAATCAGAAATAGATGCTGAAGATTTTTGGTGGGATAGTGCTGCAAAAGGGAAAAAATGCAATGGTTTGGGAGTCTGTGACTTTTACAGGCAGAAATCAGAAAGTGACACTCTATTTATGGGAGAGTTCAAACAAACCAATAGCAACACATACGAATTACAGAAGAAATTCACTGGTTGTGGTGGTGAAGGTACATTGGTCGGCGATGGTACAGAATTATACAATGACATTGATTCATGTCTACAAAAATCTAGCAAACGTTCCGGTTATTTGATGTTTTCAGTACCATACAAGGTAGCTGCCAGCAACAGTATCCTACTCACCAACTCAGGTGTCTGTCAAGGTTGGGGGTATATTGAAAGCATCGAGGATACAAAGAAGTATTGTTTGAACAGTACTTCAATACCAATTCCAGATGCTAACGGGGAATATATATTCCATCCAAAGGATGAAGGTCTCTGTTACCATTTTGACACTTGTATACAAAGACAGAACAATCGATACAGTATTTACAAAATAGGTATGACTGGAGAAGGAGATGACCGTTTGCAAGACTCAACCTTTGATAGATTTGATACATGCTTCACTTACGATGATGGTACATTTAAAACGAAACTTGGAAATTATGTCACCGAAACATATGTGAATGGTCAAGACCCATTTTTAGGAGAAGAATGTCCAGTGGGTCATTTTTGCACAGCAACACATGACAAGGCAACAGTTGGATTTAAAGAGGCCTGTCCAGCTGGGTACTATCAACCATATGAGGCACAAACACGCACCAATCCTTCTATCATGTGCAGTCGTTTGTACGAAGGTGAAGAGACAGACAGTTGTCAAAACAATACAGCAACACATACTGGTGCCGACCTTGTAGACAAAGTGTGTAAGCGGTGCAAAAGGAATGAATATTCGAAAATAGGTTCCAATAAATGCACTGCATGTCCACAGGGTAGAGTCAAAAAAATTTCCAGTATAACGACTGATAAAGACATTTTCGATTTAACTATGCTGAACATACCTACTCAGAAAAAGGCGAAGATGACACCATGGTATTACATCGACACTGAAACTGGCGATGAAAAATCCGACTGTGCCTTAGTACCCAGTGGCATTATACACATTCCCCTGCTTGACAAGGAGATGACATACAATGTGGCCGAATTTTTACCAGTGATTGCATGTCCATTTGGGTTTTCTTCACGTCCTGGTACATATGTGATATCGGGTTATGAAAAACTTGCTACCGATATCTCAGAAATGGGTCGACAAAATATTGCTTACATTCAAGCACCATATATTCAAATGACCGATGGCGACAACTCAATAGGGGCTGAATACTGCTATTTATGCCCTACAGAATCAATGACAAGTGCTGGTTCGATGACATGTACAACTTGTTATGGAAATAACCTCATGTTGTATTTGAAGGATAGACTGGAATCATTGGTTTCAAATCCAAATGAGCTTGAGAACTGGAAACAACAGGACGAGCAGAATCAAGTTTTGACTTCAAGCATCCCAGAACCAATTCAATTGAGGAGAGGAGAGGTTCATTGGTCACAGGTTCCTGCTGTGTTCAAAAAAGATGGCACAGGCCAGTTACAGGAAAAAGATGGTATTATGGTATGTGATGCCCGTTTTAACAATACATGGACTGGATTTGCTATTCATAAGGAGGAACAAATTGTAACATGTCGTGCTCCATCTACTCCTAATTCAGCAAGTGTAGATACAACACAGGGTTATAGACCGACAATCCCGGAATATATAGTAATAACAAGTGGAAAGTGTAGTCTCCCAATTGAGACTGCCGAAGAATGTTTAGATGCTGCTGTCAAACTTCATATTCAGGTCGGTGCTGTTATACAACCTTGTGGCACATTGTATCCTTTTCAAAACGACGTGCCTGATTCCGTTAAGTGGTACAACCCACATCAATCGGAGCTGCCATGCAGTGACACCAACAATTGCATCTGCAAATATGACAAAAATAACATACTTGCTCCGAAATATGTCATTGTCAATAATTATTTAGATATCGCCAGAAATTGTGAGACAGAAGGGTACGATTATATAGAAACTAAATTGGACTGTCAGGCTGCTGCAAGAGATCTGGGATGGTACCAATCTCCTATAAATCGATTTGAGGGCCGTTTGTTAGAAGCTTCGCTCTCTCAAGTTACTGAGGGGCAGTTTGCTAAAGGCTGTTCGTTGTATATGGTGAGTTGGGAATACGAAGGACACGGTACTATACATTTAGCTTGGAACGGACACAAACGTATTGATGACACCTATGGACTGAGGAATGGTCCTCGAAGTCAAGGCCAGATTTGCAAAATTACAACTGTAGCAGAACCTGTTGACTCTGTTCTCCTTCTAAATCAAGGAAATTGGAAACCATTGGTAAATTATGGTTTCGGCAAAGTTGGACGGATAGGGTGCGAAGGTAAGGGTTTTATTACACCACCCGATGTCAAAACATGTGCTCTTGCTGCTAGATTGCTTAGGGATACATTCAATACATTCGAGGTCAGTAATTTCGACATTGCCAATTCTGCTTTTGACACTAATTTAGAGTCAGAATACGGAATCAAAGTACTGAATAGTGGTCCCATGACCAATTCATGGCCAGGGTGTTCAATCTTCGATAAAAAGGAAATACGCTTTAACGCATACAATTCTCTCAGGGCTAAAGATTACCAATTCGTTGACAAAGGAAAATGTCTGGATGATGGTTTGACTCCGATTACGACCGCAAAGGAGTGTTTTACCCTAGCACAGAAATTGGGTAAGGGCTCTGCAACTTCACCATACGACTATCAAGGTTATCCGCCTGGTTGTGTTCTCGTTCAGGACAAATTACAGGACAAATTATACTTAAATACGGACAAAACCTCCACCACTTCATGCTCTAGCTCTTACAAATGCGCCTGCAAACTTGGAGATGGGGGGATTGGGAATGAAGATGGGGCGACCGGAAATTATTACCTAGGGAATTATATTGGCAACATGCTATCTAATTATGGAGATGGCGTAACATGTACGAAACCCATCGATTGTAATGGAATTGTGAAAACCACCGGTCAAATATGCTTGACTCGAGGCTACGAAACTCAGTTTCAAATAGCAGAATTGAATGTCAAAGCCGATGACTATACTTTTTTTGAAAAAGTACATTTGACAAAAACCCCCAACTGGGATATGCAGTACCCGTTATGTGCTGTATGCTCACCTGGTTATAGAACCTCAAGCAGCAAAACATGTGAGGGATGTCAAACTGGACAGTATACATCAACAATGAGGGAATCAAGCAGCTTAAACTGTATAGAGTGTCCAAAAGGTTGGTTCCAATCAGCTGTCATCCAACCAAACTGCAAAAAATGCCCAACTGGAGAGTACCAGGTCGACGAGGGACAATCCGAATGTACAAGCTGTGCTGAAGGAAGATTCAACGATATAGTGGGAAAAGATGAGGTGTGCACCCAGTGTCCTGCTGGGTACATAAACACGGGCACTAGGCATATGTGTTCTATCTGTCCAGCAGGGAAGAAAGAAAACGGACAAAGAACAGGATGTGAAGATTGTTCAGAGTCAGAGTCAGAATCAGTTGAATATATAGCCATTCATAAGGGAATTTTGTCGGGGTGTGTCATGACTGAAGATGATTGCAGTAAATATTTTTCTGAAAGGAAGACTAGCTTTATGGGTGGGAAATATTTCCCTAGCGGAAATGATAATCGCAACATCCCGCATGGTTGTATCTATTCGACTTACGGGGCCGAAATCCCAGGGAGTCAACCAACCAATGTATTTTGGAACGCTGTGCAAACGACCACAGTTTATCCAAAAGACTATCACGGTAAAATATGTAAAATTACAAAAACGGTAGCTACACTACCAGGCAGTACAGACTGTAAGGGTTGTGAACGCGGGAAGTATGCGGATGAACAGAAATGTGAAATGTGTCCATCAGGATATAAAGGGAACCAAGCTGGGTTCCCTTGTGTTCAATGTGAAGCAGGTAAATATCAAGGGGCTCTAGGAGAGACAGACTGTGAAGGTTGTCCAGTTGGTAAATATCAAGATGAGACAGGGCAAGACCATTGTAAAGCGTGTTTGGAGAATCAAAATTGTCAGATAAAGACCACCATGGAGATGTGTCCCGCCACTGGGTATAGTCGGTTGGCCAAAGGTGATAGTTGTCTTACATGTGATGATGGTGATAGCCATTCACAGTACTGTGAACAGCTATCCAAATGCTGTTTCAGGAGGTATGTGGAAAATACCTTTTCAGACCCCACCCACTACCCAAACGAAGACGAATGGGACCATATGAGGAAGGCAAGAACGAAAAGCGAGTGTTCAGATGCAGACATTATTGACCCCATGTACAGACTTGCCTCTGGTGGTGGTACAGCCGGAAGAGAAAGCACCAAATGGATAAAAAGCCCGAAATGGCACCGAAATGGCTTATCGGTCGAAAATTTTTACCAGAGTGACTTTTATCTAGGTTATGATTTGGGTGCTACTCGGGCTATAATATGTTGTCCTCATGATGGTGTTTGTAGTGCATTGACCCACCAATATAGTCCTCAAGACTATTGCAATGAAAAACTGGAAGGTTCCGTAGCTGTTAGGGTACACCACGCACGGTGGTCGAGGCTGTACCCACGGGTAGATTGCGAGCTGTGGGATGTATAGTGTCTCTGGATTTTGGACAAATGTGTATAATACGGTATAAGTATAGAAGAATAAAAATAAAAATGAAAGTAGTTTGGTTTGTGTTTGCTATTGTTATTTGACATGTGCGTTGGTCAAATGAAAGTTATCGTGTGGGCCGTAAATGTTAGTGGGTACAACCGACGTGTACTGTCGTCCGTGTTGTGCTGCGTACGTTCTGTTGAGGACATCGAGCATGCGTTTGGCATAGGCATATCCTTCATTGGAAGAGTGTGGTGGACCGGCATGTACCATGGTTTCATCGATGGGGGTTCCAGATTGGCAAATTTCATCTGGAAAGATACATGTGGAGAGACAGGAGACAAGTTTCTGGACACCTGCCGCATGAGCGCATTTATAAACGTTGAGGGCCATGCGCATGTTTCCGTCGAAAAAATCGGCACCGGCGGCCATGTTGTGCCATAGTCCTCCGACAATGGCGGCGAGATGTATCACATGTGTCGGTTTATAGCGTTCGAATATTTGTTGTGTCTAACGCAAAGAGCGAAGGTCGCCATCCGCACTACTGAGGAATGTCCAGTTTTCGGCCGAAGCAACTACTTGTTGAAGAGCTTTGCCAATGAGGCCAGAACCACCGGTGACAAGAATACGTTGCATTTATGAATAAAATAAATCCTTAAATAGGTTATTACCGTTAATTTTTGGAGTATATATACAGTTTTACAAAAACTATAGAATGAAAATTCATAGCACAACTATGTTTGTCATGACTGCCGCTTTTATATCAATTATGTTATTGATTGTGGCACGGCATCATGTGCCGACTAGGCGCAAAATCAAAGAAATCTGGCATGGGCGCGTGTACTGGGAATCGAATACGACGATGTTGCGGTCGTCGTCGGAAAAAGCCGCGACAAGCGGCGACGTCCAACGAGTTTCTGCGCTATTGCAAGGTGTCTCTGGAACGGTACAAGGTGTTTCTGGAACGGTATTTTCTGGAGACAAAATACGCAAGTTTAATAGAAAATCATTGACGAACACTGTAGAAGAACTAGCCACGATTCAATTCTCCACACAGTATCCATGTTCAAAGTGGGCAGTTGTCACCACCATAAATGCTCCGACAGTATCCATCCACAAAGTTGTGGATCAATCCAATTTTTGTGTAGTTATCGTGGCAGACCGTAAAACGCCGTCAAAAGAGTACTTTGAACTGGAATCGGAACGCGTCTATTTTTTGTCCGTCGACAAACAGGAAAAGATGCAAGATATGGCAATTACTCAAGAACTACCCTGGAATCATTTTGGTCGTAAAAATTTGGGATATTTGTATGCTATTCAACACGGTGCCGATGTTATCTTTGATTTTGACGACGACAACGAACTCATTTCTGCCATTCCCTCCAAGATATCAGAGCCATGGTTACTCGCGGACAAGACTCAAGTGTTCAATCCATACCCAATGTTTGTCGAGTTAGAAGACGTCGCCTGGCCCCGTGGATTTCCTCTGACCCAAATTCAAAATATCAGTACGTGGCAAGTGTCCACATATACGACCATCAATCCAAACATTGGCGTTATTCAAAGTTTGGCCAATCACGACCCAGACATGGATGCCATATGGCGTTTGACACGTAAGTTACCTCTGAATTTTGATGGTGGAAAACGTGTCGTTCTGCCACCAGGTACATATTCCAGCTACAACGCACAGGCAACCATTCACTACGCGCTGTGGGGGACGCTGCTTCCTGTCTCTGTACATGGTCGTGTCAGTGACATTTGGCGCAGTTACATCATGCAGCGTCTCATGCACGACGTAGGCCAAGTCGTTGGATTTGTGAGTCCGTTTGTCAAACAAGTACGAAACGCACACAATTATCAAGGCGATTACATGAGCGAGAGACCGTTATATGAAAAAACAGAAGCACTTATCCACGTGTTGTCGGAATGGAAAGGAACCTCGGATATGTTCGAAGAACGGTTCGTAGAGTTGTTTATCGAACTGTATGAGCGCAATTTTATCGAAATCAAAGATGTACATTTGGCACAAAAATGGATACAAACGTTGCAGCAAATGAGTTATCAATTCCCAACGGTCGTAAACGGAACCAACGTTCGTGAACGGAACCGTGGCCACAAAAAAGAGCCAGCAGTCGACCAAGCTTTCACTTGGCCTCGTGAAACTTTACTACCCTCTAGTAAACAACTCATATGGACAGAACTTCCTGTCCAAACACCATCAATGACTTTAACTGAAATTCTGTTACATTATAAGAATAAATCAGACTCGAGTTTTGTTTTAAACATAGGTGCGAATGATGGTTGTATTCCGTTCGGCACTCATTGTGACGAGGCAAATTCAGTAGTAGAATTATTCCAGTCAGATGGTCTACTTTTAGACATCTCTAATATGGTTGCATTGAAAAATAAGTTTGCCTCTTATGAAAATGTGCGTTTACTCTCAAAAGCGATAAATCCAACCAATGCTGTCTCTATCTTAACTCAAAACAAAGTTCCAACACAAATGTCAGTACTCAAAATCGACATCGACTCCAGTGATTGTGATCTTCTACTGGAAATACTGCACCATGATTTTTCACCTGATATAATAATGCAAGAATATAACCCGCTTTTTCCCCCACCTGTGAAATACAACTTCTTGTATAGTCCAGGGTTATTTCGTTGGGGTGAAAAATCAAGATTTCCTCAGCAGTTTTACAATGGATGCTCACTGCAATATTTATCGGACGAACTTCAAAAAATGAATTACAATTTATTCCAAGTCACTTTTTGGGATGCTGTGTTCATCAAAAGCACTATTCGTGCCAAGTATTTTGCAGAGATACCAGTCAGTAGCGAATACAACTGGTGGAAAAATGGATGGTCAGAACTGTTTGCCTCCGCACCGTCTTCTAACCCCAATGTTCAACTTTATTTAGATGCATTTAATTTGACACCTGAATATAGTCAAGACAACGAAATTGATATTCACGAATGGCACAATTATGTATTAAAGGTCATTGAAAAAAGTCACAATGCTCCTCAGCCTTATTATTTGAATGTGAAAACACCTTCAAAACGTTTTGTCTATCTGATACAGTCTTCGAAACCACATCAAGATAGCAGGCTTGTTCCAGACGTTCAGCGCGATGTGTTGTACCTCTGTTATAAAAACGCGTGCGATACATCAGGTGTCCCCCCTAACGACGTGATGATAAAAGGAGGGACTTGGACAGAAGGGCGTAACGCATTGTTGGAAATGGCCGTCTCTCGTGCCGAAGACATGGAACAAGAGGGCTATCTGTATTATATTTTTTTGGATGATGATGTGAGTTCTATGATTCAAGGCAAGGATGCCTGGATTTTATTTGAACAATGGTTGAACACAAAACTCCCGGCCGTTGGTTATTTCACAAAGTCTACATCTTGGCAGGATTCCTTTAATCTAGGGCATCCCTTTAATGTAGATGCAAATGCGAATGCGTTTCATCGTTCAACACTTGGAACATTACTTCCGTACGATAGTTCTCTTGACAATCAAGGTATCTTTTTTTCACAATATATTATGAATATCGCGACGGCTGCAATGTTTGCAAATAACAGATTGGGGTTTAATATGGTTGACTTCAATAGGAAAAAAAACAAACATGGATCTCAGACAAACTATGTGCGAAGTACACAATGGTCAGTACCTAAAAAATATATGTCGAACGTTTTCGTAGACGGAAAATTGCGTGGTGCTGTGTCATTGGTTAATTGTCATGAGTCTGAAACAAATAAATTTTGTCAATACATACCATGTGGAGATCGTACACTTTCTGGGCCAGCTTCAACAACGTGGATTTCGGAACATTTAAATAAAGACAGTTCTTTTACAGCGAATCTATTGTCTTTCGTTAACCACCACTCATCATTCTTAGATAGATTTCGGAGAGAAGAGTTTGCACCCAACTCTGCGGAGACAAGCTGTGTCGTCCAATCCAAGCCAATGCGGGATCAATCCATTTTATATTTAGTGCAAGGGCCAGCGAAATTTGCCAAAAAATGGAAGGCACGCATTACAGCGATGGGTAAAGGGACACGGGTTTTGTATCATTCGTACGATGCCGATTGTGATGACTGTATCTTTGATTCTACAACAAATTTTGCATCTGGGCGTAATTTGCTGCTGAGGAACGCCCTAAACATACAGGGTATTAAGTTTTATGTCTTTGTTGATTATGATATTACCATGGAATGTGGTGTTGGTAATAATGACTGCTGGGGTTCATGGAACGACTTTCTTTTGACAACATCTGATTATTTAATTTCGCCAAAAACATGGCATGACCCGAAGGAATCTACTGACTATAAGACATGTATTGATGATGCAATGGTTGCAATACGCCAGGACAAAGCACATTTGATGTTCCCCCTTCCAGAAAAAGGTATCGAAAAATCATGGTGGCACAAAACACATGCCACTTGGTCAGTGTTTGCAAAGTGCATCCCTAATGAACATTTATCAGAGGAAAATTGGAGAATTTCGAACCCAAAACATGCACCATATCCATCCGGGATATCAATACCAGCTATTATCCAAATGCTCAAAGACGAATATCCGACGTTAGACGACTGGTCCAATTACAACCATCTTGGTCATCGGTGCCAAGTAACTACTAAAAAAGACAAGACATGTGATGCAAAATTAAAAAAACGATATGCGGAATGGATACAGAAAATATAGATACATGTACTGTAGATAGAATATATTTTTATTCCACATGTGTATTTGACATCCAATTTTCATTGAACATAACCCTGTTTAAATGCTACTGCATCCCTTTCAAAAACATTTCCGCTCTCCCACGCACATCCGGCGACATACCTTTCAAAAACATTTCCGCTCTCCCACGCACATCCGGCGACAACTTCTCCATCGGAAATCCCACCGACTTTTCCCGCTTCGAATCCGCGCCCCACGTTCCGTGCATCCCGACGTGCAGCACCAGCGAATCCTTGGCGGCGTACTGCGGTATCTTCTGCTGTCGGAGCCATTCCGTCCATCCCCAGTCAAACCCGTTCGATTGAGTCATGTCCACCAACATTTTTTTCGCCAGCACCTTGGACCAGGTCACACCGGCGT
>Ga0209632_10001462_pt1 | contig 23868 bp, 30 predicted proteins | sample COG_10_FD_184754 | JGI IMG/M metagenome (GOLD analysis project Ga0209632, IMG submission 184754) | Pelagic Microbial community sample from North Sea - COGITO 998_met_10 (SPAdes) (version 2) | ecosystem: Environmental > Aquatic > Marine > Neritic zone/Coastal water | place: Helgoland, sampling... | reverse complement strand
CCGAACTGACACGTTTTTCGAAGCTTCATCAACATGATAAAAGAAAGGACTATAAAGAAGCATGGACCCTGTGGTCCAAAACAAACGAAACTATTATTCAAAATGAATGTAATAGATTGAATATGCAAGGGTATTATGGTAATATATCAGATAAGATGTACAAAAGTTCGAGATATTACTTTAGAAAAAAAACCAGTCAAAAGACTGAACCCAGAAAGAGAAGGAAATATATTTCATGTGAACAGGACCTACTCATTTTAATGGACAATCATATTTCTAAAAACTATAATAGACCTGATTTTACTCCAGCTGCAAGTTACGATTTGTTTTGTGAAAGTAATAAGAAGGGACTGACTGATGAAATTAAACATATGTTTGCCGATGGTATTACAGATAAGGATTTTATTTCCAGCAAGATTAAGAAGACATATAAAAACAGGTATTTCCTATTTATTAAAAATAATAGTTAATAATATATTATAATGGCAAAGCAAAGCAACTTATTAAGCCAAGGTGGATTTGGATGTGTCTATTATCCAGGCATTGATTGCAAAGGCTCAGTGCTTTCTAATAAAAAATTTGCTTCTAAACTACAAGTTAAAAATTCGAGTTCGGATAATGAAATTGCTATAGGCAATGAAGTCAAAAAAATAAAAAAATATTATGAATATTTTTTACCGGTAATAGATAGCTGTCCTATTATATCAAACAAAATAAATTCAAATGTGTTGACCGACTGTGATCCAATAAAGGGGAAACAGGATTTAGTTCTAATGAAAATGGAATATATCAACAGCTTATCTTTTTATAAATTATTGTCAAATGAGAAGGAGAGCTCCCAGTCTATTATTAAATCCATGATGAATTCCTATTTATATTTATTAAAATCACTATCATTTCTCGGAGAGAAAAATATAATTCATTACGATTTGAAGGTGGATAATATATTGTTTGAGAAGAATAGTGAACTTCCAATCATTATAGATTTCGGTATTTCATTTAATATGAAACATCTTGATTTTGACCATTTACATCGTTTTTTTTATGTATATGCAACGGATTACTATATATGGAGCTTTGACATTCATGTTATTAATTTTTTAGTAAATGAAGTAGATAGCGATAACTATATAATTACAAAGGAAGTGTTCAAAGAAATAGCCGATAGTATTGTTGATAATAATAAGGCAATGGCACTATTTTCTTCCAGTTTTATTGAAAAATATAAGAAAAAATGTATGTATTACGGTGTAAGTATGATTGGAAAAGATAAAGCTACCATACTTCGTCAATTATTACGCAAAGAATGTTATCAAACATGGGATAATTATTCACTCAGTTGTATATTTTTGAATTTTATACAACATGCATTTAAGAATGAGTTTCCTGATTCAGATTTCTTAATCAAATTCAGTCAGATATTGTGCGTGAATATCTCTCCCGACCCAGAAGACCGGTTTACCATTGAACAAACAATTAAACATACCAATTCACTTATTCAAAATTTAGATATAAATGATTTAACGTCTCTCGCCGGTTCATTGCATATAAATTCAAAGTATATGAATGAAGAAAATAAAAAAACGAACCTTAAAACCAGAACACGATAAATAATATAATTACTTACTCGTCGTTATAACAAGTATCTATGAAATGTTTCATCTCTTTAATACAGTCTGATGAACTGGTTATAAATAAACAAGGAACAAATGAATGAATAAACGCCTTTATTGATGTTAAAAAAAATGACATAGCACAATTTAATGAAATTATACAATGATACCAATAAGTTACCTTGTGGTCTCTTGGGTGTTTTAAAAATATATTATCTAAAAATTTCATTATCATTTAGATAATATATATACTTTTAATTAATCAGAAATAATCGTTGAATTTATTGAAAAAATTAATTTATTTCTTTCCACGAGTCTTGCGTGTCTTTCTGGATTTTTTAGACTTTTTAGATTTTGGTGATTTTCTGGATTTTGGTGACTTTCTGGTCTTTTTGGAAGATGATGATCCGGTCTTTGTGTATGTTTTTTTTGCCTCTTTGAGTACCAACTTGAATGATTTACCCGGATGTTTTTTCATAGTTGCTTTTACGTGAACTAACCAAGCGTTTGCCATTATATAAAGTATAAAGATAAAAATAAAAATTGATCAAATATATTAATAACTTAGTTTAAATACACTAACCAATATGTCTAAAACCACTGAAACGCGGTTGACATTAACCAGATATTTATATATAACAGATGAAGTCAAGTATAGCTTGCTATTATCTCTGATTGATAAGAAGGATATTCATATTGTACTTTTCTGGACGTATGAATTGTATTATTCTGGTCGCGAAGAAGAATTGTTTCAATACATTCGGACTATTTATTTCGATTTTTACGCTATCAAAAGTCCTAAATTCTATACATTTATTGATAAACAATACGCATTATGGAGTGAAACTAAAAATGATATTATTCCTGGATTTATCTTAAAGAATATGTTCATGCTACCTATATCATATTCCGTATTTACATTGCGACAATACGTTCTAACTGGTGGAGTATGCAAGCATGTTTATAATCGCGGAAGAAAGCCCGCATGGGTAAAGTCATATAAAGATACGTATCATAGCATATTACGCGCTATACATAACAAATCATATATTGATGTATATTACTATATATGTAAACTGAAAGATGAAGATGTGAAAGGGTGCTTATTTGAAGTAGGAAAGTATTTTCAAAACGAGCTACATATGGATATTGATGAAGAGTTTTATGAAGCGTATGAAGATGATTATTCAAATATGACGCATCATGATGTCAAACAAGTGTGGATTACAACAATACTCAATCTAATGCAATACGAATCGTGTAATGATTCAAAAAAATTACTTCTTATTAAATTAACTGACAGCGAGATAAAACAGTTTACCGATACTGAAACCACTATATGTAGTCCACTATATAAAACACTTGGCGTAAAACGATTGTATAAAATACATGATAATATCGGGTGTTTTGAATTGAATCGAAATGATTTGGTTTTGTCGGAGGATTATAATCTTGTAGATGAGATTCAACATAATTGGTTATATTATGCCTATCATACTCCAAGATATAAAAATATACTTGAACAATATGATGATATTTCTATAGACCACGTTAAAAGGGAAATCAAATTTAAGGATGACGATGATTTTGAAGACTTTTACGAAAACTATGGATATTTTGAACCAGATGAACAATCTACTGAAACACAGCAGAAAGTATTCAAATATAATTATGATAATATAGATATTAATTCGTTAATAAAATATAATACATTGGGAGTATCTTTTACAACTACACAGCGATTTATATATTAAAAAAATTGATTAGTAATATATTTTTTTTATTAATCTTAAACATAATTAACAATGGTTAAAAATCAAGGTGGAAATAAATCAAAACGTATGGGCAGAAAGTTTATGTCGACTGGTCCCTCGAGAACACGGTTCTCAGAAGATCCAGATGAAATATATGCTTGCTGTACCAAAATGCATGGACCTTCTTGTGATGTTTTATGTATCGACGGAAAAACACGTTTGTGTTTTATCCGAAATAAATTTAAAGGACGCGGTAAACGCGACAGCCTGATTGCTATCGGCACTTGGCTTCTTGTAGGCAGGCGCGGATTTGAGGGCGAACGTGTAAATAAAAAGGAAAATAGTGATCTACTGGAAGTTTATAGTGAGAATGACAAACGAATTCTACTACAACATGAACATGACAAAAAATGGGATATTTTTAGCAGCACACAACGCATAGATGGTGGCACCAGTGCGGATGATTCTATTATGGACGGATTTGACTTTTGTGACGACAATACCACAGAATATGAGAATCTTATTAATTCTACAAATAATAGTCAAACAAACAATGTCGTCAGTAATAAATTAGGAAATGAAGATACTGATGAAGATGAAGATTTTGACGTAGATGATCTCTAAGTATCATCATTATTGCTATGTGAATTCGATTGACTTATACTATCTATAATCGCTTGTTGAAAATCACTATCGTCTTCAGTAATCTCAGGTGGATCAAATAAAAAATTAGAGGCGCCTGTATTTATGCTATTAGGCGCGGTATTAATTATCCTTTCAATTAAATAACGCTGCATTGGATTGTGAAAATAATTAGAATTGTTTGCTGTTTCAGGGTTGGATTCTATAGAAGGGTGTTCTTCTTCTTTTTTTATTTCTTTTGATTTAAACTTATATCGACATACTGGGCATACACAACTTTCTTCTTTCAACCATTTTTCTATCGCTATTGGAGTATATACATGTGCACATGGCAATTCGATTACATTATCGTCATCTTCAAAGTCACAGAAAAGTATAGGACACGAATTGTTCTTCTTATTGCTATCTTTATATTTTACTGTTTGTAATGTTAATAATTCATCGTCATCTATTACATCTTTGAATAAAGATTCTTCGTTAAAACTTTGTTCCAAAACACTACTTAAATTTGACGGACGTATATTACCTATGTTTATAAATGTATCTATCGTTGACAAATTATTCATCATAACATTTCTGGACATTTCTTGTGTTAAATAATTGTTAATAATAGCATCACGGGAACGAGATGCTGATAAAAATGGTGGCAGTGAATTATTATTTATAATATTATTAAAAATACTTTGAACATGTGATTCAATATCATTTTCTTGAATATTTATGTCTTCATTATTCTCATTATTATCATCATTCTCATCATTCTCATTATTATTGTCTTCCATTATATAATATATATCATATATATCTATTTTTTAATAATGTTTTCATAATATATTTGTATTATATTATGAAAAAAAATAGCAGGCGCGTTACGGTTTATCGTGAAAATATATTATAGCGCTCAGAGTTCAGAAGAGTCAGCATATTATCCCATGGCGTTAGAGTTCTCAATTCTGATAGACCAGAACTACAGAAAGAATTAATTATAGCTGGATTTGAACCAGACATCATAGATGTTCCCATCTCTGTTGTCATTACAGGAAAACCGGACGTAGTTCTTAGATTCCAAAACATGATATTTGGTACATCATAAGGAATACCATGGACTAACTTACCCGCTTCAGCATATTTGTCTCTAATTAGACTGAACATACTATCAGACATTTTTTCGTTATAGTGTGCTTCGATTTGCATATCCGATAAAATCACAAGAACAATGTTTTTCACAACATCATTTGTGAGGCGCGCCTTTACCACACTGTCTAAAATAAGATCTAATGCCGCCGTGAAGTTTGTTCCCAATCCACACGAATCGGAACTGACTATCGTTTTTACCATATCACATAGGGTATTGTCGTCATCCAATTTTACCCACGAGGGATTAGAATTGAATGTTAGAACACGGCGACCCAATTTCGACTTTTCAGCGATTCGACATCCAAGACCAATCGCGTTGTAATACGGAATATTATTGTCATCCTGCATTGAACCAGACGTATCTACCATTGCTACATAATTGTCCAGGTTGGATAACCGTTTCCCAGCATCCTCCCATTGACTATTAATGATAGCCTTATGTGACTCTACATCGCCGTTATTACTATGAACACTATAACGTATAGCATCCTTTATAAAATCATAAATTGCTACGCGCTTTCCTTGAATGGTTTCTCCTCGATTCACCTTGTTTGAAATATAATTCTTTAGGTTTACAGCACCTTGAATGCGGTCCTCTTTTTTAGAACGTTCCTTGCCATTTGTATCTGTATTCAAAAACGCATTCTTTTGTTTTTCCATAGTAATCGATGTCACGTGTCTGTAATTAATCTCAGAGTAACGCTGACCACATTGTTTGATTTGAACAGTATCCAATTCAGCATTCATCTTTGAAATCATTTTTCTGTAATTAGTATAAGCCTTATTTTTCGCCATTCTTAATTTATCTGATGTCTTAGGAGTCAATAGATAATCCTCATAATAATCTTCCGCCAAAGCGTAAAACATATTTTTATATTTACTCTTCTCACGAGGAACCCACTTCGCAGCAAGAGACAATTTAGACTGGTCCTCATCCCTCAGTTGCTTATTCCACATCTTCAATATAAACGAAGAATCTACGCCAATCGCTCCCCAATCATAATCGGACCACAACAACTTTAGATCACGCCATGAGCCATACTGATGAGCGGTGCCATCGTTTTTATCTGGAATATCTTTTACAAAATGTAGAATCACCTCGCGCGCTCGTTCAGGATACACCTTAGCCAACTCATATACAAAATCAAAACTTATCATACGCTCTCCTTTACCATCTATTAGATCGCGCGTAAATACAATTAGACGCAACAAAATGTCGGTGGTGACCTCGTCGCTTTTAGAATCATTCAATAGGCTATACATAATAGAAGCCAACTTCTTTGATTCCAATTTACTACAACGATTTATCTGATAATACAATTGAACTATTTTATCTTTTTGCTGTTCGGACCAAGCATACTCATTATGATTATTTTCTCCATATTGTCTTAAAGGGGGGGTGCTGAGATTATCGATGGCTTTTACAAACGATGACATTGTTTAATCAAATTAAAACATCTTTAAACCCTTTCAATTTTATTTATGAATGATAAAATTTGATGAATGTTATTTCTTTATAGTTTGATTGTGCTTGAATTTTATACGCTTTGTCGTATTTTTGTTTGTTATATTATCTGTTTCGCAAAATAGTAAAAAAACAGAAGTCAGGTCTTCAAACATATTAATCGATTTATTGAAATTAATTGTTTCCAGAGTATTAAGGGCATATGTGTAATCATATTCATAATTTTCACGTAGGCTTCTGGCAATATCATCTGGTTCAATATCAATATTATGTTTCAAAATAGAAATCAATTTATATGGAACTTTCTCAGACTTTCTATACATATTAATCGTTTCACGTAGTTCATTTTTTGTTAGAATATTCGCGGACTGTAGATGAAGCGTTTTCTCTTTGACTTTATCTAAACATTTATTCTTATTCACGTACAATACAAATATCCTAATATAATTTATGTTATTCTTGTAAAATATTTGATACTCTTTTTCTTTATTTGTAAACTCGTCTATCCATTCATTATCCATTCTAATAAAAAAAATGATTATTTTTATTTTATTATTTAAACCATTACACCTAATATTCTTCATTTGAATCATAATCAGAACTATCGTTCTCAATTACATTATCATCATCTACGTCCGGATAATCAATGAGATATTGTTGAAAGCGACAATGCTCTTGATATGCGATTGAGTCATCTCCAAATAATTCATACTCTTCGCGAATTAAGTCATCGCGGCGTTTAGTTGCGTTTATCAATAATTCCTTCAAGTCATCTTGGTATTCCTGCTCGCGTATTTCATCTTGTCGCGCCGCATATTCTTCGGTCGGGGAAAATGAATCATTATTGCGACTATAAGTTACCTTGTGTGTTTTTTTATCACAATGAATCGTTATCCACCCTTCCTCCATTTTGGATTTCTCCGCCTCCTCTTTTGTTTTAGCGCATTTTTGTAGATAATCTGAGACCTTATCTGCTACTTTATTCTCAGTTTCTATAACGTCTTTGCTAATCGAGGGATATGATTCGTCGCTCATATTAAATTCCTTAGGTTTAGGCTTAGTATCACGTGCTGTAAATGATCTGTTTTCCTTATATGAACCTCTTCTGGTATCACGATTACCACGATTATTAGGTCTTGAAAATGTATTTACATCCTCTTTTAATGAACCGAAACGGTTTTGGGTAGGCTTAAAGCTTGACATAATTAATACTGAGTATAAGTATTTGTTGTTATGTATATTTATCGTTCTATTATTTTAATTCAATTTTTTTAAGTATTTAAAGATAATCATTATATTATATATGTCTCCTCACAGCAGAGCTTTCTTAAAACAAGTTAGCATATTAACCTGAACCGAATAAATAACGTTTATATAACCTATATAGGAGATAGCAAAAAAATTGAAGGTAGTAAATATACTATATATTTATAGTATAAATGACTCCTATCCAAACTTTACACAGAAATCCAAGTTTATGTATTCCAAAGGTAGATACTGGTATTCGCGAAAAAGATATTCGCGAAGTGTTTAAAAAACTGAATTTCGGTTTAGTAGAACGCATTGATATTGTTTCCTGGAAAACAAATACAAATACTGCCAAATTCTCACGAGTATTTATTCACTTTAAGAAGTGGAATGAATCCTCCGAGCATATACGGATTGCTCTATTAAATGGAGATGTGTACAATATTGTACACAACTTTCCATGGTATTGGAAAGTTGTTGCGTCGAGACTTCCAAAACCACCACACTATTAATTATATTACTTCGTTTCACTACTATTTTTTTTATATATTATAAATATATCTCATTTATGGATTATATTTATAAATCACAATCGTTAACTATTCGTAATATAAATGAACTATATATCATAAATTCATCCTATAATAATTATATACATCATTGCTTACATTCATTAAACATTAAACCAGAAAAAAATGCTATCTCCTCTGAAATTAAAATACAATTGGATTCTATTATATCATTACAGGATTATTTGGATAATAAACCCGATAAATTACTTGATGTAGATAATGTTAACTTCATTATTCAAGATGTAGTAAATCAAATCCAATATTTAGAAGGTAATAATAAGACGGTCTCCTACTTTTCTATACGTGACTTTTTAATTTTAAACAATACATCATGTCTATTTATTGGACTCGACAAATTATACGACTTTAATAAACAAGGCAAATATAATTTACAAGATATTATTAAAAACAAAAGTGATGGATTTATGTCCCCCGAACTACTCTCTGTTACCAAAATTCCCTCTTCTATACACTACAAATCGTGCTATTATAGTTTCGGACTATTATTACTGAAAATATTCATTGATGTAGATTTAACTAACATTAAAGACTATGCTGAAAAGAGTAAATCTATACACGGATTGCCATGTTACTGGTTTATTCAAAATACATTAGAGAAAATAACAAGCGATAGACATATTCTGTTTATTTAATATCTCCATATAATTTATAGTCATGTCTATTGCCACACTAAAACGTAAATCACAATCTACATATAAGGTCAATTCCGGTAAACCATCAGGTAATACTTTCGTCATTAATATGCGAGGACCCGTTGATTGTAGTAGCGGTGCATTAACTGATTCTGGAGTAGGATTTAGTTTAAATGGACAACATCGCAATCGTAGTTATATAGGTAAGTCATACGCTGTTTCCAATCGACCTGGTCAAGCAGGACATTATTGTTGCGCTGATACCTCTCATACAATAAAACCATCTGTTACATCAAGTAAGGCAGTCATGAATAACAATAAACTGTGGACTAAACGACCTTTCACTACCGCAGAATTGGGTGGAAACATTCCTCCCACACACAATAGACTTCAATACATTTATAATAATTGGGTTCAAACCGGCATCAATGGAGGCATATTAGGGTCCAGTTCTAATATCGCTAACTCATACGACCACTTTTACGAAAGAAAAAATCAAGTCGCTAATTGTAAAACTGACGTCGCTACCAGCAATAACAATATCTACTCTGCTAACTGTGATAACAGCGCGTGTAGACGTGTTCTTCCATACACTAAATCTAACAATATGATCATTCCTTCCAGTAAATATAATGTTCTATACAAAGCAAGACGCGCCGGGAATGGAGCAACTGGTTACAGTAAGCCATTCCCTTTTACATCACCTCTGCCTGGATGTAAACCTATTTATAAACAAGCAAATGAAGTATTGACAACATATTATAATGATGCTAATGGACTTCTATCATCATGTGGAGGAACTACTATCACAAATAGTTAGGTCTTATTTAATTTTCTATCGCTTGCTTTTATTCCTAATATTTTATATGTTAACCACGTAACTACATAATACAATATACCACCCCATAACATGTCTATCCCTCCTATTAACATGTTGTATTTTTTAAATATCGCATAATTTGTAAAATCGAATATTCCATAAATACACAAACCCAGTATAAAGGCATCGGATGGGGGTTTTCTCTCCGAAAGTATAAACTTATATAGAGCAATAAACATCAATGTATACGCACCTATCGCTCCATATATATTTATCTTCATTTCATGACTTTGTATATTCTTTACCATCTTACCAAATAATTTACCTCCTATATTCGATAAATATACGCTATCTAATAATAACATTATTGCCGCAGGAACTATATATTCCATTATTATATATTATAAACTATATTATAAACTATATTATAAACTATATTATAAACTATATTATAAATTATATACATAAATGGGAGTATATATTGAAAAAAAACAGCACATTATTTCAAGTAATATTTATTTCGAAAATAATGATCCATCGTTAATAGATAACGTGGTCGACATACGTGATATACCGCCAATAATTCATCCGTCTGTGCATGAAATGTTACTACTAACTAAAAATATAGAAGATAATAATGAAACTATTTGGTTTATTATTATGATGCTCATTTGTTTTTCAGGCATAGGAGGAATTATTAAAATGGTCTTTGTTATAAAAAAATAATTTGCCCTTTCAATGCTCTAAAAAATTGATTTAAAAAATAATTGCATAAATTTAATATACAATATGTCTAATACGCATCAAGAAAACAACAACAACAATAATAATAATAATAATAATAATAATAATAATAATAATAATAATAAATATGCTATCCTAAAAATATTCATTGATAATAATGAACTCAAACAATTATACCAAACTAAGATTGACAACCACAATAGTAAAATTAAAAATGCCGCGTATCCTGATTCCGGATTTGACTTATTCGTTCCTGAACATTATCATATAAAAAGCTCCGATACTGGACCCACCAAGATCGACATGAAGGTTAAATGTTCTATGAAAATGGACGTCGGATGTTGTGGGATGGATTCACCAGTAGGATTTTATATGTATCCACGCTCCAGTATCTATAAGACGCCACTACGATTGGCAAATAGTGTAGGTATCATCGATAGTGGCTACAGAGGAGCGCTTATATCTATATTCGATAATCTCAATCGAGCCAAATATGACGTTGAAAAACATACACGACTCGTTCAAATATGTAGCCCAGATCTTCGTCCCATTATTGTTATCATGGTAGACAATATCGAAGATCTTGGTCTCACTGAAAGATCTGATAACGGTTTCGGTTCGACAGGCGTCTAATAAAATTGGGAGCTTCTTTCATTACTATACTTCGGTTTTTTTTACTCACAATACATTTCTCACATATATACGCCGAAACGTTATACATACATACATATCCTATCACAAAATTATATGTATTTCCTGTTACCGCATCACAGCATAGACAACATTGCAACCATCCCTCACGTGGTAGATTACCTGCTTCTGTAAACATATATATCGAGTTTGTACACATATATTCTTATTAGATTATATGTAGACATAGATAATATTATATACCAAAGTATTAATCCATTGGCATTAATCCATTGGCATTAATCCATTGGTATTAATGGCGTCCATCCATTTTCTTCATCCAGAGATTTGCGCATTGTAAATCCATCATCAATACATTTCGTAATAAACTCTCCATCAATCATTTGTAGCCAATTTCTTCGAAGCGGAATCTCTGTTCCCGCACAATTCGGAGCAAATTCTAATTGAGTCAATTTCACCAATAGATCGTATATTCCCTTTTTTCCATTATCCGTTTTTACATTACTTATTGTTAATGATGGATCCAATTGCTTTAATAATTCTGTAACCTTTTCATCCGATGGTAGAATATCGGTATCCATATTCAAATATAGTTTCAAGTTCTCCTTCAACTTGTCTATACTGTTATCAGATAGTTGTATCGCTCGCTCTACACGCATTTGCGTGTCCACATCCTCTTCGCTCTTATATTTTTTCCTACTTATTGCTTCAGCGATTTTTTTTATCGACGGATTCTCCGGAATATCCCCACCAACAGTATGTATATAACCAATATTCCGATAATAGTTTATTACATAAGACAACGCACTTAATTTCATTTGTTCGAATCCATTACTTATCGCATAATATTCTACCATATTCAACATTATTTTTCCTACCTTTATAGTGGTATGTGGTTCGCGTTCACTATTTAAGTTATATACCGGCTCTGTCCAAAGGGCATCTGATACTGGAGCTGGTGCTCTCACGCCTAATGTGTTTCCACATATCGCGTCTATATAAAGCGTATCTACTAACTCACTGTAATCTTGGTGCGTTTTTAAATCATTACACATTACAAATCCAATTAATCGAACTCGCTCACGTCTTGACGCACCAGACGCCTTCTCTATTATACTTAACGTTACTATAACATCAGTATATGACTCCAGTTTTTCTTTGTTAAAAAAATGACTACTTAATTCACCTCTGCAAAATAAATTCTGTGAGCGACGAATTCCCGCCGAAACGTAATTCCAGGTTGCTTTTGATATATTACTTTTATTTGAATCAGTATATTCAGTATATTCACTCTCCTCATCATCTTCATCATCCTCCTCATCTTCATCTTCATCATCCTGGTCATATTCGCCTGTATATGTACTCGGATTTTTATAGATACATACACATAATTTTTTCTCAATCGTAGAATCATCCTCAATTATTTTACCATCATAATCAAGAATAAATTTATGAGTACATTCCTTATGAATATCATAACTATCAAATAAATCTATTTCGTCGATAATCGTAGCCATTAATATATTATTTTATAATATTATTACAATAATGGATAAAAATACCGATTCCGATAATATCAATAAAATACAATCTGATTTGGAATTTTCTAATGTACATAACGTGTCGTTAGAAATGAATGAGGTTCTCGATAAAAAAGAACCCTTTCATAATCATACACCATTGTCTACGTCAAGCAAACATAATAATCATTCTATATCATCAAAATCTACATCGCAACAACACTCATCAACCGATAAATTGTTTCTAAAATTTCGATATTTTATACATTGGAGAAATCACGTTCGTGAAATAAAACAATATTCTGAACCACATATCGAAAAAAATAACTACTTCTATTCTGATTATGTAAATTCCAGCTTAAGTAGTCATGAAGATTCATCCTCCAGTGATTTAGATAGTATCGCATCTGATATATCACCTGAAGAAATAGAAATGCAATTTATAGAATTATCTAAACATGACCAATACCAAAATAGAATTAATGACAAATCTATTATTGAACTCAATCAATTACAAACTAAGTATAAGAAAATGAACTTTAATGCTGTCGAGAAACAGATAAATAAATATTATTTAGAAGAAAATCATAAGTTCTCTGCAGCGTTAGATATTCTTGCCAGCTATTTAAAAGGTCAAAAAATTATTTATATGGAATCTAAATATTGGGCTGAAACACAATTAAGTCTGCTAATGATGCCATCTATCATATTGAGTGCTGCCGCTACCATTTTAGCAGACTTCTTTTATAATTACCAATACGGGTCTCTTATTATTGCAATTATTAATGGTACGATTGGTGTATTATTAGCTATCGTTAATTTCTTCAAATTAGACGCACAGTCCGAAGCATTCAAAACATCGTCTCATCAATACGATAAACTGCAGTCCAGTGTAGAATTTACATCTGGGTCTATATTGCTGTTCAAAAACATCAACACGCATGAATGTAGTGATGTAGAAAAAAAGAAAACACTCGCCGACATAGAATCTGAAGTCATCGCCAAACTAAATGATGTCGAAAAGAAAATATCCGAAATCAAAGAAACCAATCATTTCGTTATTCCGCGCAATATCCGCTACTTGTATCCCGTCATCTATAATACGAATGTATTCTCTATCATAAAAAAAATAGAAGATCATCGCAAAAAATCAATTACAAATTTGAAAAATATCAAAAATCAAGTGCGATATCTCAATATTACACAAAAGCAACAACATAGTCGCGGCAAACACGCATCACGCGAAAACAAATACCAACTCATGAAATTATTTGAATCTAAGCGAAAAATACAGAATGAAATATTACTCCTGAAATCCGCTTTTTCTATGATTGATCAAATGTTCAGAAGAGAAATCGACAATGGAGAAAAAATTAAACAACAAAATTGGTTCTCTCGTATGTATAATCCATACAAATTGGTTGATCATAAAACATACGTTACTAACAAAAATAAATGGAACAATCGATTATTACAGCATATAGGTATGGCTCCAAAGTATCTTATTGACCCAGAGAAAATTAATCCGTTCTTGGATAATTTAATTGACCCATTCAAAGAAAAGATGGAAGATACACACGCAAAAATGCACCTTGAAACACTATGGTTCCAAGCAGGTGAACAAGAATGGTTAAATGATCGACAGAAACCTGATTATTTTAGTGAAAAAATACACGAAGAAGAGGAAGAAGAAGAAATTAAACGGGATATTGAAACTGGATTCCAACGGAAAAAAAAAAATACCCTTCTTGAAAGATTTTTAAATAGAACCAATCACCACTAACTGTTTCGTTTATAACTATAACTCTTTCAATAATATATCCCATTTTATTTCACCTTCCGTTAATTCACAATCTTGTATAAAATGGGTTAAGTCCCTTCTGCTTTTTACATTATATACCCTCTCCAGATATTTCTTCCAGTATTTTTCTGCTCCACGCGAAATTTCATACGGAATTAAACATATGTCATACGAAATACTCATTTCATATTGCTCGATCATATATTTCGCAATATTTAATCCAGAAATTCTACTATCTATAAAATTAATAAAATGACACAAATTGGATTCAGTCTTTTCAATTGGCCACCTACATAACCATATATATCCTAATACATAATTCCTTTCAGCACCCGTAAAATAAATAGACGATGTACGCTTTTGTTCAGCACTTAAATCGTTAAAGGGAAATTCACTGGTTGATACCAACACCCTTATATTTGATAAATCTTGCAGCATTATTCCATATCCATTCTTATTCGCCTCATCACCCATATTCATATTCATTACTACATTATTTACGAACTCGCACAGACCTTTCTTATCATGCAAACAATCATTCCATATATCTTCCACTCGTCCAAATTCTGTGACGTTCTGTAGGTTAATATTATCAGCCATCGTTTTATATGTATATCTACTATTGATAATTATAGTCGACTTCAATTTTATAATCATTTTAACGCAATAAAAAAGCACACGACTTTCTTTTTACTTAGTTAAATTAGTTTAAATATACAATTTACGTTTCTCTTCCTGGACCTTACAAATGTAACTCTCCAGGCTCTGTGTTTCCTCGCTCATGTCAGACATTTTAAAATGAAATATATCCACCTCGCTTGTCTGACCTACTCGATGACACCTTGCTACCGCCTGGTCCTCTATACTCGGATTCCATTGCGGACTCACAAAATATATCTGCTTATATGTTTGAAGGTTTAACCCCTCACAGCATGTATCAACCTGCAATATCAATATCTCTGGCAAGTTCGTGAATATATCCGACCTATTACCATAAGTCGCCCTACCATCAATGATCGACACTTCTCGCCCTTGACTGACGAACTTCGTCTTCAGGTAATCCATCTCTAATTTGAAATTACAAAACACCATTTTCTTTATAGAAGATGATGTTTTCATAACACTGTCTGAAACCATATCCAGTTTGTCGGCATTCTGAACACTTTCAAATACGTCGTTCATATCTGATGACGATGTATATTCGTTATCTACCTTCATCATCGACGGCATTACGCATAATTGTTTACATTTAGTATACAGCGGGAGTTTACATTCAAATGATAAACCCGATACCCAACGATTGAATGAATTGTCTTTGGTCTCTGTAGGAACGTTGAATCCAAGTTGATTGTGAAGCGCGGTTACTAATTCTTTCTCGTTCTGCGTAGCCCTCCATTCTACCATAATGTCATGGAACCGTATTTCCGGCAAATTAATATCAGCATCTTTTTTTGTACGCTTTAATAAGAACTCCATACACAACAACGTTATGTCGACTGATTTAGGACGTTCCATCTTTACACCAAGCACTCCGAACAATGTCTTTATATCGCGGACTCTATTCTGAATCGGAGTTCCAGTTATTAACCAAGTAATATCTCGTTTCAATGTGGTTACAGATTTATTTATTTTGGTTTTCGCATTTCTTAGATGATGTGCCTCATCAAATACTACACGATCCCATATTACCTTCTGGACCTCCGGCGATTTTACCAAATTATATGATGTTAGCACTATCGGCGAATCCGCAATGTCTCTTATCCGGTTCAAACCATGGAACATGACTGCCTTATGTCCAGTGAAATAGTAGATTGTATTGTACCATTGTTCCAAAAGAGCTACCGGGACCACTATCAATGTATGACGCTTGAAGTTACATAGGAGGGTTCCTATTATCTGTATTGTCTTACCTAATCCCATCTCGTCTGCGAGAATACCACCACCTACCTTCTCGTCCTGCTCACGCTCCAACATCCATCTCACACCATCTGTCTGGTATGTCTTGGGAGTAAGCTTTCCACTTACAATGAGCTTCTCAAACGGCTCTATTGAAATACTTGTCATGTCTTTATAACCGTTGTAATTGTTCTTTTGATGTGATACCCGATACGTAAAAAACTACTATCAATATTTTTTGTCTATTTTTGAATATTTTTTGAATAATTTTTGAATAATTTTTTATAATAATTGTGACATAACTGCTCATATATAGTAAATTATTTTTAAAGATACAAAAATAGTAATTGCTATCGCCCAACATATAAATATGTTTTCCGCTAACCCAGAAGTTACTGGAATATTATTATACTCGAGTAACTTGAATGGTAATGACCACGGACCACACCAATCATCCGCCTTCCATAAATGTTTCTCCACCTTTGTTAAAATACACCCATGAAAGTATACATGTAATACAAATATCGTTACCCATATTCCTACACACAAAAAAAATAATGGATCTATTTTACCGAATACAATATACGCAAAGGTCCATCCAACTATTATCCAATGCAACAATAAAATAATGAACCCATTTACAATATTGCTTGGATATATATTTTCATACATAAATGATTCTATACTATTAATTGTATTTGACATCACTTCTTTTCTTTCTTTTATTGAAAACATTTCGCTATATTAGTTCATTACTATAAATTAACTAATATAACTCACTTTATCATTCATGAAGTGCTTCACACAATTCAGGAATAGTAAACATTACTTTTTTACTGACCTTTCTTGTTACACTACTGGATTTACCATTTGATTTTATATCATTAGGCAATTTCTTTTTCTTTTGCTTTTTATATTCAAAATGTCTTAACATTAGATATGTAGAATCCATCATACTTATTGTAAACTGTTATATTATATATAACAATTCAATTTAATTCATTATAAAATTTATATGTAAAAGTATATATTGTCTATTCTAAATATAATTAACAAAGTGTGTATTTTTTACTTTCCATATGATCATATCCTATCGCAATTAAATCTTTACCCTTGTTGAAGTTTAACATTGTATAATCATTCAGTATTTTACTATCCACATAATAATATGTTATTTCACCATATGGTTCGTCACATTCATGATATAATCGCGCAAATGGATTATTATAATTCTTTTTTACCAGTTGAAAGGTTCTCTCTATCATATCCATAAGACTGTCAATCGACGCATCATCCTCCTCCATCAGTTCATACGGAGTTATATAAGTAATGTTCAAGTAATCAGAAGAATGTATTATGTCCAACAATTGATTACTCAATGTCCCACCGTCCGCGTACATATAATTATTGTATTTCACTGGCGGAAATGCTATGGGTATCGCGGAGGTTGACATTAATAACGATACCTTGTCTTCCACTAAAGAATTATCATTGTACTTAAAGATATCCAAATTACCAGTATTCAAATTAACCGCACCTATCAACGCATCAATAACCGGTAGAGAATTCATATTCGTTACTATAGAGGTCAATGTTTTATTCAATGGATGTGTATTTAATAATGATACTCTCGTATTCGGCAATAATTCATATATATCCTTATTACGAATAGTAGAATACATTTCTTCTGCTTCTTTTATACCTTCATCAATATCGGCAAAATGTGACAAAAATCCGGCGTTTAATCCTCCCGCCGAAATACCTGTATATCTATCATACTTGGTTTGTTGACTCTCTCGTATTTTTTTCAATATACCAATTTCCACAGCACCAAAAGCACCTCCACCACTAAACGATAGTTGTTCGGTAGCACTAATTGTTATCATTAATACCGAACATAATGTTCCGACTAAAAAAAAATACATCTTATTATACTATTTAAATACTTAAATTTTCAAAGGGATAACTTCTTCTTTCTTCTCTTCATGCTTTTTTGCATTAAATGAAGTTAAACATCCAATAAGACATGTGATTAAACTTTCTTTCGCCATCTTTTTATTGATTCTCAAATTTCCTTTTGAAGCATCAGAAACTAATTGAATCGTATTTGTTATAATACCACTGTTTACTAAATCCAATATTTCTTTCTTTTGTTCATCGTCTAAGTCAGAGCTCTCTACTGCTTTTTGTAGTACTAACATCGCTAATTCCTTCTGTTGAGGACCTGTTAAATTCTTATCCTCAATCGCCTCCATGATGATTCTTAATATAGGTACAAGATCCGCTTTGGAATCTAACTTTAAATGATCCTTTACTAAATTATCTATCGTAATAATCACTAACTCTTTCACTAAAACTTCATCACCAGTCAATGAATTTTCACTACTCAACAATCCTGCTGCCATTATATTATCTAAAAATAAAAAATTTACGATTTTTTATCTTTATAAGTTTTTGATTTTATTGAATTCATAATAAATAAAACCCCTGATGAGATTCGAACTCACAGCCTCGAGATTAGAAGTCTCACGCTCTATCCAATTGAGCCACAGGGGCTAACAAAATTAGCCACATAGGCTAACACACCGCTCCATATAGGGATCGAACCTATGACCTCGCGATTAACAGTCGCACGCTCTAACCAGCTGAGCTAACAGAGCATCAGTTTTACGACATATTAGGTCGATCTTAAGCTCCCTTCTCCTCTTAACTCGCTTAAGACTGTAAGACACCGTTTGTTGAGATTTTTTCATCTACAGAGGTTATGTCTTCCCATTTCCCGTTGGCGATCTTTTAAGGCACCATTCCATTCCTTGATTACTAACTTCTCAGCATCACCCCTTAAAGTTAGAACCCAATATATTTAATAAACAATTATCCCCAATACATTATATACAGCAGACTACCCATGTATTAAGCCCCGCACCTCGCTAAATACTGTGAAACACTACACTCCGTCATTTAACTCAAAACTTGTACTCGCTCAGAGGTTTAATCTTGTTAAATAATCGGTACCATTATTGGAATATGTTTCTCCATTACCACGCATGTTATATACATCCTACACCCTCAGCATCCTATCTATTAAATAGTAGGTATCAGCCCCCACTGCTTTCGTCATCATATCAAATGTGACTACCTAACTATATTATCAACATAATCCATCTACAATTTTTTATTTTTTTTTTAATTTAAATAAAATAAACACACATTGCTGGTTACAGAATAATATTTTCCAATATTATTCTTAATTAATTAATTATTTAATAATTTGCTGTATGTAACCACGTAAATAAGGTCTTACCGGGATTCGAACCCGAGTTTCAGGATTCAAAGTCCTGAGTGATAACCACTACACTATAAGACCAAGTATATAATTAAAAATGTATTTTTATTTATTGGAGCAGCTGGGCATCGATCCCAGTACCTCACGCATGCTAAGCGTGCGCTCTACCATTTGAGCTACAGCCCCGTTAATTGCATCCAGTGGGGTTCGAACCCACGCAGCATACGCTACCAGGTCTTAAGTCTGGCTCCTTAGACCACTCGGACATAGATGCTTTATTTTTTTTATTGCTGGATTGTATTATTCAATTTAAATTATTTATTTTGCTGTGACAATCCAATATGATGTTCAGATGCGGGCTCGAACCGCAGACCTTCGGCTCATAAGACCGATGCTCTAACCAACTGAGCTATAAGAACGAATACATAACCCCTCACATATTATAACAGCGGGTATTCTTTATATGCGTTTTATATATGATATATAAGTTCCTTAATAATAGCTATAATAATAAAATACAATAATATATCATTTTAAACTCAATAAATATTAATATTAAATAAAAAATTGACGTATCAAAATCAAAATTAATATTGGTAATCATACCTACAATAATGAATACAATCATTTCAAATCAACATGCTAAGGTTATCGCAATGCAATCCATTAACCGCTTTCATGACCACTGTGGCACATCACACGATATCAGACAATATATCATTAAAGATGATGTGTCAGACTTTATTTCGCTCGTAATATGTCTTCATCTTATTATTATGTTTAAAGATGAACAAATGTTGTCAACTTATTTAGATGAAATTTACGCACAACATCGTTCGGTGCTCCTAATAAAATTTATGATTAATTATTCTATTATAGATTCTCAGTACGTAGACAATAGCACCAACGCCCAAGACCAATGCATTATTCATTCCAATTCTATTAACGCACTCACATGTGCAGCTTTATGGAATACTAATCCTAATATTATTCGCATACTTATGCTTCATGGTGCCGATATTAATTCCATTAATGAATCTGGACAATTCCCAGACGAAATTTCTGAATCTATACCCTATTATAACCATTTGCGTTATTATATTCATACAAATGAAACAACATGTGTCGCATACGGAAAAAGAAGCTTCAACGAATTCATTGATGTTAGTAACCAATTACGCCGTGTCGCAGGCGAAGGTCCGTGAAATATTTATATGCGTTAATATATATATATATACATATGTCTGTTCCAGATATTGATCATTTAAAACGAAGATTCGAAGAAGTTTTCGGACGACCACCTCGAGATTTTAGCGAGTCGAAACCTACGTTTGTTGAAACTATCAACGCTATGACATTTATCAAGAAATTGAACACACTTGAGCGAAAAAATAGATTTATTGATATTCAAGTTTCTGTAATGCAGGATTTTATTAAAGAAAACGATGATGAAATGGTCAAAAAAATTATTCAAAGGAAAAAATTCGTTGAGACTATGATAGAAATTAAAATTATTTGTCAATCTATTCTAAATTATAATTCAAATGATATTACACGCGAATTGGTTGACATGTTCAAACGATTTTTTTCACTGTATGACACGTGGAGAAACAAATATCTAAACGGCGATTTCAGTATATTACCTAAGTGTATTATATCGTCTACAAAAAAAACCAGTTGCTCCATTATGGGAGGAAAAACAAGACGCCGCAATAAATCAAAAAAAACCAGCACGCGCAAAAGACGCGCCGGGAAAAAATCCAAATCCAGTAATAAAAGAACAATCATTCGTGGTCGTAGAAATCGTAACGCGAAACGCACACGCAAATAAATTATACACTTGAAATTATTTCTATCACTAATTTCAAGTTTTTTTCATCACTTTCTACAAGCGGAACTATGTCCTCAAAATACATTCTAATTTTATTCATTCTTATATTCATATAAGCTGTTATACTTTCCCCTTCACCAATTGAATTATATTCGCGCATTTTATGAAGCAATTGTTTCATAGTATCTACATGTTCTATATATAGTTCATTCAATTCAAAAATATTACTTAGTTTTAATATATCCATATCATCACACTTGTCTACGAATTGTGCATCATATGACTTAGAAAAATAAAGGTTATATTTTTTATCCAAGCTATTAACATGTTCTATAGTAAAATTTGGTATTTCAGTTTCCCCTATATTATTTTCTATATCACGGTTCATCATGTATATGTATATGTATATTATATACAGTAAATACTTAATATACATATTCATTTCAAGTATCATCATCTAATATAATATCACGTATGTCTGTCGCAACATAGTATCCAAACATACTCATTGTCGTTAATAAATTTGATTCCATTTCCTCTAATGTTTCTATTAAATTAGCATTCTCCTCAAATAGTTCAGGTATCTTTACCGCATTCAAAATAGGCAACAGTTTGTCCATTATTTTCAAATGTTCATGTGGCATAAATTCCAGGTTTCTTACTACAATATCCCGCAAATCATTATTCGATAAATTATATTTATTATCGTATTCTGGCTTTAATACTCTTCGACATACCGGACATGTATTACGATTGTTCATCTCGCGCAGCAAGCATGTCGCGCAAAACTGATGATTACACGGCGTAATAATTATATTTGAAGTTGCCTGAATATTTTCCATACAAATAGGACATTCAGTCGCAGTTTTTATTTTGGGTTGTATTGGAGTCGGTTGCTGTTGTTGTCGTTGCTGTTGCGATGGATGCGTATTTATAAGAGGCACGCGCACAGTAGCTACACGTGGCCTATGGAATCGACGGGTCATCGAATCGATCATATTCATATTTTTTTCAATACTATACTCTTATACAAATATAGAAAAATATCAGGTATACCTTAAAGTTTATCCATTTCTCAAATAGCTTCAAAAGACAATCGTAGAGAGAAAAGTAATACAGTTATATCACAATCCTTTTAAAATTGAAATATGTTTTACTACACAGTGTAGTATAACACAATATGAAATGAGTATTCCTCTTAAAAAAACACATCGCCTATCACGATACGATATAGATTATGACGATATGTGCAATGAATGTGATGATGGAGTCATAAAACATCTATGCGATAAATGCGGAAATGGTGTATGTAACCGAACAAAATGTCAATGGTCTTTCCCAACTAAGTTTGAATCGGTTACAGTTATATGTAATGGATGCTTTGCTGACATTGATAACAAATTAATAAACTACGATCATTTACTGATTTATAAGTTTCTAAAAAAAAATATGCGCACACGGCGAGTAAGCTGTTAATATCTTTCACGATGTATATGATCTTTCTATAAAAAAATCCAAAAAAGTCTAATCCCACAAAAAAAAAATTGAAACATTTTTCGTATATATATGTTTTTTTATAAAGAGACGCGCAAATCATGGAATTTTCTACACTTACTGAATCTACTGTAGCCGGCATCGAGCCTGTTACTGAGCATGTTACTGAGCCTGTTACTGAGCCTGTTACTGAGCCTTCTTCTACAGACTTCGACCAAACCTGTTCAGAATGTGTTCTACGCAAACACCTAACATCATTGATCGACAATCAGCGCTTTAGTGGACTCCATCGCCAAATGACCTATAGGTCTACGGAAGAAACAGGACAACTATTATCATCACTATTCAACGACAAGACTATCGGCCTTATTGGTCAATGGGGATCGACCTCGTGGGGCGCAACATCCCATATGCTATATAGACATGACGACGGAAAATGTTATGGGTTTTATATGACACACTCAGATCTACCCACATGGGTATTTCCAATTGACCAGGAATTTGTCGACAACTATTAACAATAAACAAAAAACACATTTATACACACTTACACACATTTACACACACTTACACACATTTACACACACTTACACACATTTACACACACTTACATGTTTTTTTTTACAAATTTATAACTAAAAACAATAAAAAAACGAGGCGTCCCTCGTGGCTGTTTTAATTTGTACCCTTATTATTTCGTAGGATAACAGCTCCAAAAACCTTCAATAGCATGCTCTTCTG
>Ga0209632_10001461_pt1 | contig 23871 bp, 20 predicted proteins | sample COG_10_FD_184754 | JGI IMG/M metagenome (GOLD analysis project Ga0209632, IMG submission 184754) | Pelagic Microbial community sample from North Sea - COGITO 998_met_10 (SPAdes) (version 2) | ecosystem: Environmental > Aquatic > Marine > Neritic zone/Coastal water | place: Helgoland, sampling... | reverse complement strand
CAGTAAAAAAAAAACAGTGATATAAATCACCAACTAAAAAAAATCATTTAGAATATTTTTGAAACATATGATTAATTGCATCAGTGATATAGTTTATATCCTTTTCTGAAATTAAAGGATATATCGGAAGCGAAATAATCGTATCAAATAATTTATTAGCATTAGGATAATGCTTTTCATTTAAGCCATAGTTCTTTTTATAGTACGATAGTTTATGTATGGGTTTATAGTGGACTGCTAATCCAATACCTAATTCATTTAATTCTTGAATAATTTGATTTCTAGAGAGATTCCAATGTTCAGGAACTATCTTTATTACAAATAAATGCCATGCATGTCCATCTGCAACATCGGGTAAAATTAAACCCTTATTCTTTTTTAATTTCAATAAATAATTTTGAGCAATCTCTATTCGCTTTTTATGCCACTCATCAATATAATTAAATTGCCAAAGTCCAAAAGAAGCAGAAAGGTCTGTGAGATTATACTTATACCCTAACTCCGTAATATCATATTCCCATTTTCCAGAACTCTTAAAACGACTCCATCCATCTTTAGTTATTCCATGAAGGGATAATTTTTTAATTTGTTTTGCCAGATGATCATTATTAGTTGCAACTGCACCACCCTCACCACCTGTTGTTAAATTTTTATTTGCATAAAATGAAAAAGCCGCAGCATAATTGGTATTACCTATTTTACGATTATTATATTTTGTCTCAAGAGCATGTGCGGCATCCTCTAAAACAAAGATATTATATTTATTAGCTAAAAAATAAACCTCTTCCATGTTCACTGCTTCACCACCATAATGCATTGGAATTAATGCTTTAATAAGAGAATCTTTTTTAAGCGCATCTTCAACTTTATTAAGGTCTAGAAGAAAACTGTTTGGAGCACAGTCTATTAGCACGGGTTCCATGCCTAAATATTCGCCGCACTCTACTGTTGAAGCAAATGTTAGAGTTGGTAAAAGAAATTTATCCTTTTTAGAAAACCCTTTTCCTAACAAGGATAAATGAAGGGCTGCAGTACAAGAGTTTAATAAAATCACATGATCAGCATTAAAATACCCTTTTAATTTTTCTTCAAATTTTTGGACAATCCCTCCAGTTGTTAACCAACCTTCTTTAATAGATTTTTTATAAATGGAGTCTAGACTATCAGGAACATTAGGTCTGTGAAATGGAATTTTCATAAAGAGTAAAATAATTTAGTGTATAATTCAATACCAAGATTCAAATGATAATTATTCTCTTTTTTACTCGCATACTCATATTCATAATTAATGATTAATGAAAAATATTTTTTAAACCACCATCTCGAATCTCCTTTAAGATATATTTTTGATTGACTCAAAAGACTTTGGTCCAAAGAATAATTATATGGATAATAAGGATTATTTGTTGTTGAATATATGCCGATATCTTTTTTACCTATTTCAAACTTATTTATGCTTTTATCTTCACTCAACCAATTAATTCCAAAGTTTAGAATAGTAAAATCACTGCCCATATAATGTCCCAAAGGTTTATTCCTCTGAACAAAATTATTATTACCATCCTCATGCCTAAAAGTATTTTCACCAACCATTGTATATGAGCTATAAAAGAGTAGAACGTGATTTTCAAATTTAAATGGGCTTTGAGTTGCCTTTATTGAAAATGCATTGAAGTGGTTTTTACCTGATTCTGACTGCGATTTATCTAGAATAAACTCATCAAACAAATAATTAAAAGACAAACGATTTTTCTTTGATGTTAAATAATCAATTGAGAACTGCCAAGCTCCATTACCTCCATCTGTTCCCATTGAATTTTGCCTTTGGTTCAGTTCTATTTCAAGGTGAGTAGAAATTGGATTCAAGTATGAAAAATCAATATTTCTATCGTAGCCTGAATAAATAACAACCTCTGAAAGCCCAATTAACAAATTTTTTCTGTTTTTCCATTCTATCCCTCGACCAGTAATATATCGATTATTTCTTAGGCTATCGGATTCTAAGTATCCATGAAAATAACGTACTTTCAAATTTTTAAAATCTAGGTCTATCATACCATAATCATATGAGGGTGATTTTTCACTTATGGCTAGTTGAATATCACTACTTGCTCCCCATGATTGTCTCCCTCTTCCAAACTGAATAGTCATCCAATCTTTTTCATAAGTAATACCCGAGATATCTGTCTCACCAGCCCGAAACCCACCTCTATTAATATCTCTTGGGATACCTGAAAATCGGTTAAAATCATTTGGCTCATCAACTATTCGAAGATATAAATAGCCATGGAAATATTTTTTAAATGTAAAATGTCCGTAACCATATATCAACTTATTAGATTCAGTGACAACGGTACCGAACTTTGTTTTAATATTTAAAGAATCATTTTGAGTTATACTATTTTGATATCTTAAAGGACCAAAGGTTGTAAGGTGATTCCAGTTTTGACCAATATCGTTATCCATTTTTATTTTTTCAAATTCAAGAAATTCATTTGGTATTTCTTGACTGATTAAAAAATTTAAAAAAAAGATTAAAATAAAATTAGTTTTTAAAGAATTGTTTTTTATCAAAACTAAAATCAACAGTTTTCTTAGAATTCCATTTATTAATAAAAAATATAAAACCAGCAATAGTACCAATTCCATATGATAGGTGCATAAATAAAAAAACAAATGGAAGTAAAACTATTTTTTTAGGACTAAATCCTACTGAAAATAAACATGAAATTATATTTATACAAAAATAAATTCCCATAAAAATTAAAAATAAGATATTATTTGTATTAAAAAGACTCAATAAAAAGGTTGTTATTGTTATAATTGAAAAAAAAGCTGGAATAATGTGTCTTATTGAAGAGAGGCTTGATCTCTTTTGCATAACTCTAACTTTAAAAAACCCATATTCAAAATATTGCTTTACTAACCCAAAAATTGATTGGCGACTGTGATAACTGGACTTAATAGATGGATCAATCCATATCTCACCTCCACTTTGTATTAAGCGAAAATTAAACTCGTCATCTTGATTTCTTTTTAATTCTTCATCATAACCGCCAATTCTTTTAAACACTTCTCTTTTATATGCTCCAAATGCTAATGTTTTCACATATTGTCCTTTTGAAATTCCCATTCTAAAAGTTGCTCCTCCATTACCAAACATAGACTCTTGAGCCGTTTTAATTAAATGGCCAATAAAGTTATCTCCAATATGAAGTATTGGACCTCCAACACAATCAGCATTTACTTTTCTAAATGATGATAGACACTTCTCAATAAAGTCCAAGTCAAGTACAGAATGCCCGTCTAAACGAATTATTATATCGCCTCTACTTATTGATAAACCAGTATTAAAACCGACTGGTACTATCTTCTTCTTATTATCTATTAAAATTATATTTGAATAATTTGATTTAATTCTATTAATGATACTTCTTGTTTTATCAGTAGACATCCCATCAATTATTATTATTTCAAAATTATATTTTGTTTTTTGATTAATAATTGACATTACTGCTCTTTCAATTCTTAATTCTTCATTAAAAATTGGCATTAAAAAAGATATAAACTCTTTTTTATTCATCAACCTGTGAATAGAAGTGTTTAATTTTTCCAGAATTAGGTCTTCTTATTTCATTCACTCTATTTATTCTTAAATTAAGATTTGGCACTAAATAAGTATCCATATCTTTTTTTATATTTTTAATTTCTAATTGATTTAAATCACGTTCGCAAACAACATCAAATATAAAAGTATCAATACTAATCTGCCGAATTATAAATTCTTTTAAAATCTCCGTTTTTTCTAATGTGGATCTAGCAATATAATAAAAAGTTAATCCTGGCGAAACTTTTCCATTTGGAAGAATAATGCTATCATTAGTACGACCAATTAATTGGTCTAAATATATTTTATTACCTTTTTTTATTAAACGACCAATATCTCCAACCCTGTATCTTATAAATGGCATTGCCTTATTATGTAAATCAGTAATTAAAATATCTCCATCTATACCCTCTGAAACATTTTCATTATTTTGATCTACAATTTCGATATACTGTGACTCAAATGATAAGCACCAATCCATAGTCTTATTTTGAAAAGCTGTTATTCCACCGGCTTCGGATATACCGTATTCATTTATAATAATTATGCCAAACCCTTTTTCTAATAATTTTCTATCCTCAATAGTTAGCATCTCCGATGTCGAGATACAAAACATAACACTTTGACAATAATCCTTTAAAACTATATTTTTATTTATTAAAAATCGTGCAAATAAAACTAATGAGTTTGCATAGCCATAAAGATATTTAAATTTATTTTTTTTAAAAATCTTTAAATATTCTCTAAAACTATCATCAGATAAATCAAAGACATTAAATCTTATTCTATTAAGTACAAGGTCTTTAATCTTCTCAAAATATCTAGATCTATTATTAAGGGGTATCCCATAAAACCTGGCTTGTCTTGAATCTAAATTAATATCGTACCAGTTATATCTACTTTTTGCTAATGCCCAAGTAAATGCATGTGCTTCTTTATTCTTAGCATAATAAAATGGGTGTCCTGATGAGCCTGAAGTACTTGCTATAAACGTATTTTTTTTTGTGTATCCAAAACTTAAAGCATCATTAAAATTATTTTGATAATCTGACTTTTCCATTATTGGTAATTCATTCCAATTTTTTGGAAAGTGATTACCAACTTTTTTTTTATAATTAACATTCTTTAAAAAATGAAAATTAGCAATACTCCATCTTTTTTCATTTTGCCATGATAGAAGTTTTCCTGTTGAAAAGGATTGTAATTCCAAAATAGTTTCATGAGCATCATTTATGTCAAAGCCTAAAACATTCATTAAAAAGTTAAATAAGTTAATTTTTTTCACTTTTTTTAATTATACCAATATAATGAGTTCTAAGAAATGAGATTTTAGATAATAAAAAATAAAATGGGTTGTTAAGAATTCCTAGTTTCCTGCTTAGATAAGGCAATAATGTCACCGATAATAATTCCTTCTTCATATTTGGAAAAAGTTTGAAAAGTTGTTTTCTTTTAACGGCTTTTAGATTTTTATTAGTAGGATTATTATATCTAACATCGTAATACATAATTATACCATTTGGTTTTAAAAGTCTTATAATTTCATTCGCAACTTTATATCTATTTTGATCATCTAGAATAGATGAAAACAATGTAAATACATTAATAAAATCAAATTTTTCATCTGAAAATTTAATTTGCCTGGCATCCATTTTATAAAATTTAGAACCAGGAAAATTAAGTTTAGCATTCTTAATACAATTTTCACGAATATCAACTCCAATAATATTTTCTTTATCAAATCCAATTTTTAATAATATTTTTATTTTATTACCACTTGCACATCCGATATCTAAAATTGTTTTATTAATTACATCAATATTATTTTTTTTTATTAAATATTTAAATGATTTATAAAATTCTTCTTTTATAAATCTATTCCCAATTATTTCAGAAGACCACTTATTTAAGGTGTTAGAATTATTCATATATTCTTTATAGATACTTTTAATTCTTTCTTCTTCAGATTTTCTTCCCATTAAATACTCGAGAATATTTTCAACCATTCATTTTTTAAAATTCCCCAATCATATTTTTCAGCTTTAGACCTTGAATTATTTGATAGTTTTTTTGCTATTTTTTTATTTGTAAGCAAAGATACTATTTTATTTTTCATTTCAGAATAATCATTTTTTTCAACTATCAAAGCATCAATCCCATTTTTATGGAATGATGAAAGGCTACCAGCATTTGTTGAAATGATTGGCAAGCCTAAAGCCATTGCTTCAATTACACTAACAGGATGATTATCATAATTTGTTGTATTTATAAAAATATCATACTGTTTAGATAGAATAATCCAATCTTGCTTGCTCAAAATTCCCGTGAATTTAATTTTATTAGAGATACCTAATCTTTTTGATAAATTTTTGCATTTTTTTAAAGATCCATCTTTGTCCGGTCCAACCATACACAAACTAGAATCCGGAATATCTTTTAATAATTCGTATAATACATAAATCGCCATTTTAGGATTATATACTTCATGGAGTGATCGTACCCAAAATATTGTAGGAGCACAATTTTTACGCAATAAAAAAGGATATCTATCAATATCTATAAAGTTTGGGATAAATGTTACTTTAAAATCATAATTCTCAAATTCATTTCTCAAATAAATTGATGGTGAAATATTTAAAAAAGAATATTTAAAAATCTGTTTAGATAAATATGAATTTTTTTTCAACCGATTTGGCAAATTACCTCCACGTAAAATTGGGATATATTTTATGTTTTGAAATCGACAAAAGATGGAACAAAAAATCGCATAAAAAAAAGCTTTTGAACTATATGTATCTATTAAAACTAGATTATAAAAATTCCTACCTCTAAAAAGGGACCAAAACATTTGAAAAAACCTTGCAAATATATTTTTTTTATTTGAGACAGTAGTCACTTCACAAATTTCTGTTAGTTTCTCACCAAGTGTTTCAACACCACTTGGTGTAAAGCCATGTTTACTTAACTTACTTCCTATATACAAGACCTTAATTGATATATCATCATCCATTTCAAATTACTTAGTTTAAGTTGCTCCATATCTTAAGATTATATAACATTAAAATCCTTTGATATAAAGACTCCCGACTAATTACTCTATCATCATTGCATTCAATGAATAGTGATGATATTTTTCTTATATACTCTCTATTAAAATATTCATCTACAATTGTATCTTTTTTTAATATTTCATTCACCATTTCTTTTTTATCATTTATATTTAAATATTTATCTAATGGAATACTAAATCCTTTTTTAGGTTTAAAGCTGTTCATTCCATTATAAATCTTATTATGTAACGATCTAAGATGTCGCTTTGTTTTTGTAAATGTTGATTTCTGTTTAAATGGTATTGAGAATGCAAATGAACTAAGGTCTTCATCTAGCATTGGTACACGCCATTCAACACCATTTAACATTGACATCATATCGACTTTCCTTAAATAATCACTTAACATTAATTTTCTGAAATAATCAAAAATAATTATTGATTCAAAAGACCTTGGTTTTTCAGCGTCGAATAATGATTTATAATCATTAAAATGCTTTTTATCAAAGGGGTTTTTAAATGCCGTAATTCCATTTATTGATGTATTCTGTGGCATCCAAGAATGCTTATTATAAATAATTTCTAAATCATCTTTGTTGGAAAAAAGGCCCTCAATCCTATCGAATTGTCTCCTTCGAGTTGAGGGTAATAATTCTTTAAAATATGATAGTAGGTTCCACAGTCTTGGATTATGATTTAAGGACTTCACTATTTTTAAATAATATTGAGATGGATATCCATTGAACAACTCATCACCTCCGTCACCGCCAATTATAACCTTGTTTTTTTTTGAAATATGCTTATTAATAAGATATAATGGGATTGCTGAAGAATCAGCAAAAGGTTGATCAAAGTGAAGAAATACTTTATTTATTAATTCTAGATTAATATTTTTATCAATTTTAATTATTTCATGATTTCCTGGAATTTTTTTTACGTAAGACTCACTTATTTTAGATTCATCGTAATTTTTTGATGCCGAGAATGAAATAGTTTTTGCTTTTATATTAAAGTTATTTTCTCTGGAATAAGCATATATTAATGAAGAATCAATTCCTCCGCTAAGCGCTAGAGATATTTCAACATCTGAGACTAAGTTTCTAGTTACAGCTTTTTTCATTTTTTGTTGTGTATAATAAACATTCTCTTTGAAAGAGTAATTATTAAATTCTTCATAATTATATTTAAAAAAACTTTGGTTACTTATTTTTTTATTGTAAGACCAGATCATAAGATTCCCAGGCTCGAGTGCATTTATTTCTCTATAAATTGTATTTGGTTCAGGAACAAAACCGAGGTTAAAATATTGTTTTAAGGCTAATTTATTTGTTCTATATTGTCTATTTGAGATTATTTTAATTGATTTTATCTCACTTCCAAAAATTATATTATTTTTGTCATAACTAATATAAAGGGGTTTGACACCAGCAGGGTCACGTGCAAGAATAACTTTAATTTTTTTTCTTCTATCAATAATTGCAAATGAATAAATACCTCTTAATCTTTTAAAAAACTGAGCCCCTTCTTCTAAATAACCATTTAAGATCACTTCGGTATCAGACTGAGTTTTCATTATTTCTTTAGTTATATATTTATGTAATTTTTTATAATTGTATATTTCTCCGTTAAATACAATTGTTACTTTTTTATTATTTGAATGCATAGGTTGATTAGCATTATCAGTAACATCAATAATAGATAATCTTTGATGACCTAGAAATATATGCTTGTTGTCTGACCAGGAGTCAGAATTATCCGGACCACGATGTTTTATAGAATGAAGAGCGCGCTTCCCTTTTTCTAAATCAGGTCTTTCATCAAAAGAAATTTTTCCAATAAAACCGCACATACCTATTTATTTTTCTTTTTTTTAATCATAAAAGATCCTTCTTTTTCAATATAATATATTACTTTAAAAGTTGTTTTTATTCTCATCTTTAGAGTAAGCTACTTTAGTTTAACTTATTAAGTAAATTTATATAATCTTTAGATACTTTACTCCAATCATGGTTTTGGGCCCAAGCTCTTGATTGATTACTAAAATAAGTATAATTGTTTAATATTTTTTCTAAAGCTATTTTTATTTGCCGAGGAGAGTCGCTATCAACTAAAACACCCGTTTCATTATTTTTAATAGCATCTTCAATACCACATCCTTTTGATCCTATTGCCGGAAGACCAAAATAATTTGCTTCTAAAATAGCGATTCCAAATCCTTCGACATCACCATTTTTTTGATTTTCGCTAAGCATTAAAAAAACATCTGAACTGTAAAAGAGTTTTGATAATTGAAGATCATCAAGGTAACCATGGAATTGAATAAGATCATCTACTTTTAAAGAAATTGCTAAATCCAATAATTCATTTTTTATGTTTTCAGGACCAACCATATGATATTTTATTTTAGTAAAGTGTTTTTTTAAAAATGGTAATGCATTTATAACATTATGCTGTCCTTTTCTAGCACTTAAAGAGCCAAGAGTAATAAGATTTAAATGATTATTATTTTTTCTCTTTATCGTATTTTGTTTTTCAAACCTATTAATATCCACACCATTATTTATAATCGTAATTCTATCTTTTGATATTTTTTTTTTAAAATTATTTCCAGAAAATTGGGAAACTGCGATTATTTGATCATACTGTTTAATAGCGTAGATCGTTAATTTTTTAAAAATTTTATTCCCCATCTTTGTTTCATGACCATGGGAAATTGCGATATTTTTCGAATTAAACAGCTTTGAAAAAAAACCTATTATTATGATAGGTAACTGCCCTGAGCTCAAGAGAATAGCCTCTTTATTTCTAATATATTGTGTTAATAATAAATATATAATGTGAAAAATTTTAAAAAAAGAAGAATTTAAATATCTTAATATTCGAATTTTTTCCTGAGTATCAAAAGATCTAGAATTAAATGATACTCTATTTGGAGCTATAATTATTAATTCGAAATCACTCTGGCTAAGATATTTAGATAAACAATATGCTTGGTTACCAATTCCTCCTGGTCCAGGTAAAAACTCTGAAACGAGAAAAATGATTTTAGTTTTATTTTTCAATCTTTATTGTAGTCAAACTCTAGTTGATTATCATTCTTTCAATTTTTTTATTATACTCTTTAAAAGTGAATTTTTTTGCAACAGATAAAGCTTCTAATGATATTTTTTTTAATTTGATTCTATCATTTACTAAAAACCTTATACTATTTATAATATTTCTTACGTTTGTTTCTTTTAAAATAAGACCATTTTGGTCATTAATATATTGGCTAAGACTACCCACATTTGAAATAATTGGCACGCATCCAAAAGCCGTAGCTTCAGCAATCACTTTAGGAAAACCCTCTGATCTTGAAGGTAATAGAATAATATGTGATTTTTGATAAATTGAGTTGAGATCTTCTCTTATTAACGCACCAGTAAAGTAAATTTTAATGTTTTTTATTTGTTTTGAAAACTTTTTTGAAATAACTAATTGTGATCCATCTCCAACAAAGTAAATACAGTTAATTGAATCATAAAATTCAATTTCTTTTAATGCCTCTAGAATTAATGAGACCCCTTTCCACTCCTCGATTGCTCCAACAAAACATAAAATCAAACTTTCATTAAATCTCTTTTTAATTCCATACTTATTTGCTTCTTTCAATTCTTCTTCAGTGAAACATGGGTTTTCAAAAGATAAAATTTTTTTTCCTTGATTTGGCCATGATCCATTAATTGTCACTTTAAATTTATTAAGCTGACTATTGAGCCATAATTTTTGGAAATAATAAGAGGTTGGAGGCTTTTTTTGCGACCAATTACCAGCGTATTTTATCCATGTTTTATCTTTATTTAATATTGATAAATAGGGAAGAACATATAAACCTAAATTAGTAGGAGCACGGAATTGAATAGAATTAGCAATTTTACAATATTTATGAATAATTAATAGGTTTTTAGGGATTTGATATAAAATGTTTAATTTATTTCTTATTCCATTTCCTCCAGCTGGTTTAATTGGAATATATTTTATTTTTTTTGAATTATATCTTTCGGCAATATTTGGAATTATATCATTATACAATGGTGCAATATGAAAAATATTAGAAAACAGAATAGCTAATTGATTGATTTCTCTGATAGTTGGACCCCATCCAAAATATTGGTTATTTTTTTTAAAATGAGGTGTGTGTGAAATAATTACTAAAATCATTAAATTTTTATATGAAATATTTTTACTATTATTGAAAATGAAAACTATTAAATATGATGAGAATATATTTACCATTTTATTAAAATAATCAATTTATTTCTAAAGAGAATTCAAATTAAAATAAGTCCTATTTAATCATTAATAATGAGGTTTATTTTTAAAAAAAATCTAAATAATTTCGGTCTTTTTTACTCTTAACATACTAATCGAAATTAATAGTGGTGTAACAAAAGTTCTCATTGAAGAGTGCATCGATGTAGATATACCAATTAGAAAAAGAATTAAAAGAATCTCTCTGAACATATTATTAGATTTGTCAAAATAATTTTTAAAAAAAGAATAAAAAAGGATTAAAAAGAACAGAAGACCAAATAATCCATGTTCTGCTAATAGTCTTGACAATTCAGTATGATTACTTGTACCACTTGATCTAAAATACTTACTTCCACCAACTCCAACTCCAAAAATAAAATGATCATACCATATATTCAAATCTTCAGTAATTATATCTACCCTTCCTGTAGTTATAGTATTTAATGTTTTTATCTTATGGCCTGTTAATGTAGAGCTAGTTTCACCTAAATATCGAAGTCCAATTGTACCATCCGTAATATCATTAATTAATGCATAAGAAAAAAATAAAATAAAAATTGAGAAACTAAAATAGAATAAAGGATTTAAAGACCTCAACTTTATTAGTTTATTATAAGTTTCAGATTTTTGAAGCAGCACAAAATAACCTATCATCCCCAAAACGCCAACAAAAATACCTCCTCTTGAAAAAGTAAGAAAACCTTGATATGCAAAAAGACCAATAAAAATACCATCTAAAGTATGATTCCCCGAAAAGAGGAGTTTATTCATCCATGCATAAAAACTTAAAAACATACCTAGTCCTAAAATAGTTGCAACTTGATTACTACCAAATCCACCTGCTGTATCATGAATAGCTGATAAAGAGAATTTAATAGTTGAATAATCAGGTGTTTTAATAACTACATAAACAAGCAACGTAATTGTACTATACCAAATTAATCTTATAAACATATCAAATTCATCAATATTTATTTTCTCATAATTGATAATAATTATAAGTAGTGCCATCCCAATCAAACCTAATAAATTAAATGCGCTTATTGAAAGGTTAACCATATTACTCTTATCAATTATGACACCCGGAATAAGAAAGAACAATAATAAGATTCCTACATAATCATTAATTTTAAATTTAAAAATCAATAGTATTAAAGCTGAAATAAAGAATATTAAATATTTACTAATTTCCCAAGGAATATAGGGATAAGCTTTAATCATACGCCCAAATACTTCAAAAGAGCATATATAGCCCATAGAGATAACAACCAACTTCGTAGATTTTCTATAAATTAAATCGGAGATTAACTTATTTATTGTAAAAAGAATAAATAAATATATCCATGCAATAAAAAAATATTTACTAAAAGTTCCTAATATTCCTAGCGCTAAATGAAAAAACATCCAACGGTAAGTTCCTTTTGTTGTAAAAATGCTTTTTACCATTATTTGATAATACTTATTTTATTGGGTGATAGTAAATAATTAGAATATGATTAATTAAAAGATTGAGTTAAAAAGAAATATTGTTTTAATAATTTAAATTCAAATTAATGTTCTTATTTAAATGTTTCAATTTTCGAACCAGACTTCAACATTTCCCCGGAGATATGCCAAGATCTAATTATTTGAATAAGTACCAAAGGGAATAAAACCATAAAAAAAAAGATACTAATTATATAGCTTATTTTTCTTTCTTTTCTATTATACGAAGTAAGTGAAATAGGTATAGTTTGAATTAAGTATAAAATAGTATTTTTTCTACCCCAATATTTTCGAAAAAAATATAATACACTTGGAATTGGAATGGGCATCATCCAGTTTGTGGGCCTTAAACTATCCCAGCTACCCATTTCTCTTAAACCTCCACTCGAAGCTTTAAGGTGTATTCTACTTGCAAAAGGGTTATTGATACTTCTAAAACCATTTAAATATGCTCTTAAACCAAATTCACCATCCCCCATTCGCATTTTTTCAAATTGTGTATCAAACAGGCCACACTTTTTAAAAACATCTCTTTTTAACAATACATTACCAGTGTCTAATTGATCTGCCCACCTAAAATAATTATAATGCTTTGGTATGGGTGCACCTATTGTAGATTTAGAAACACCAGCAGATATATCTGCTTTAAAATAATCTAAACATTTCAGATGCTCTGTAATCCAATTTGTGGTAATTCTTGAATCATCGTCATATAGCAAAATATATTTTCCTTTAGAAAGTTTTAATGCAGTATTACGTGCTTTCCAAAGAGCTTTTTCTTCTTGATAAATAACTTTAATTTTTAACTTGAACTGTTCATAAAAAGATTCTTTGAAAGGATCACTTTGATCAACAATAATAACTTCAAAATTAACATAGTCTTGTAATTCCAGATCTCGTAAAGCATCACTCAAATAAGTATATCTATTTAATGTCGGAATAATAATTGAAATAAGAGGCTGCTCATTAATTAATATAGATTTGTAATTATTATAATTATCATATTTAAAATGAGAATCATTTAGGTCTACTTTTTTAATTTTAATTGTTCCAAAAAAAGATTTAATATCTTGAAAAGTAACCTTAAAGGTTAATATTCTTAATATTATAGTATAATAAATCCATACTGGATTAAACATTCTACGTAGAAATATATATTGATCATTTATAGAAATATTTGATATCTCGGTATTTATCATTTTATGATCTGGTTCAAAACTGATAAAACCTTTATTCCATAATTGGTATGCTAAATCACAAGAAAATAATAGTTTTGAATCATAAAAATTATTCTTGTCAATTATGCCTAGATATTTTGATTCAATTCCCTTATAGTCAACCCAATATGTTTTTTTTTCTTTTGTAGATATACTAAAATACCAAATAGGTTTAACAATTTTGAGTATTGTATTATTAAACATTTTTATTCAATAACTATATAAAAAGATTGTTCTTTTTTAGGTTTTATTTTTAAAATCTTTTTTTTGCTCATTTTATTTTAAGTAATTAAGTATTCCCAATGGAGATAATTTTTGTTCCCAAAGTAACCTATTCTCAATTTGTTTCAATTTAAATTCACGTGCCGATAAATTATTATGATATTCATAAATTATATTTTCAAGATTATGTATATTTTCCCACTCAATCCAGACTGTATGTTTTTTCCAGTTAATTGATCCTAAAAAAGGAAGCAAACAATCAGTATTTATAAATATTGGAATACGTCCCATCATTAAGGTCTCGTAAAGTCTAATTGAAAAGTTCCCACTCCCTCTAATACAAATAACATAATCAGATTTTTTAATATTATCATAATATTCATACGTAGTTTTCTTTAATTCGTAAGTGTTTTTGGCACCCGCTCTATATTTATTCCTATATATAATATTAGTATTGATAATCAGTGAAGACTCTAATGATTTTAAAATTTTATATCTCTCATAACCAGAAATGAAGAATTTTTCATAATCAGAACTTAAAGGATCCCGAATGAATCTTCTGCTATTTTCGATTAGATATTTAATTATTTGTTTAAAATTTTCAATTTTATTATTTGTTGCGTATCCACAAAATCCGATTTTGGGTGCTTTTTTTTTTTCTCTAATTCTATTTTCATTTTTTTTAAAATATAAATGTTGTCTATCAGATAATAAAGCCGGCAATGCTTTATGCTGGGAATTTAATTTGCTTTTAAAACCTCCCATTCTATAATAGATAAAAGTTTTAAAGTTTTTAAAAGAAATTGAAAAATCACCAGAAATATAACAATATGCTCTAATTTTTTCTTTTTGACATATTATATCATATTGCTCTAAAAAATCATGGAGATTATTTGAAAAATAAAAATTAATGGAATATGGAATTAACATTACATCCGCATTTTTAATTTTATTTACTAATAACATATCATTATTACATAACTTATCATTATTGTTCTTGTTTGACTTCCAGCCATTTTTTGAATAAAACTGTTGAACGGGAAAAAACAAAGTTTTTTTCCCTACATTATGTTTAAGATCTGAAGGAATAAAGACTTTCAAGTAATTATTACATAATTAAGTCTATCAAATAATATATTTTCTAAGGTAATTCTATTGCAATTAATTTCAGCTTGATTATCAAAAAAATATTTACACATATTACTTTGAATAACTATCGTATTATTAGATGTTTTAAAATCAAATAGACTTGATTTACTCCTAACTAAACCTCTAAATCCTGTTACCAAAACGATCTTTATTTTTTCCATTTATTTATAACTTTCATTCTAAACTTACTTTTGAAAAAAAGAGACAAAGTACTGAGATTGGTTTTTAATATCAAAATTTCTCAATACGTGCAGCTTCGCATTTTTTCTCATTTTATCTAAATCATCATCTTTTTGATTTAATACATATTTTATTTTTTGGTACAATTTAAAAGGGTTTCTTTTTTCCACAATATACCCCGTTTTAAAATTTAAAATATTTTCATTCAACCCCTCCGCATTGGATCCAATACAAATCAATTCCATACTTTGTGCTTCTAATAATGCATTGCAAAACCCTTCCTGGATACTATATTGTAAATAAATATCAGATTTCCGATAAAAATCTTTAATTTTTTTATGTTCAAGATATCCTATAAAATTCACATTTTCATTTAATTTAAGTTGATTTCTAGCAAACTTAAGCCTTTCTAAATCTGGGCCATCTCCAATTATATCATAATTAAAATTATAACCATTAATTTTCAAAATTGATAAAGCCTCTAAAGTATATTCTAAACCTTTTTTCCAGTGCAACCTAGATACAGTTAAAAATTTCAAAGTATTTTTAAATTTTTTATCAATATTTTTTTCTAATGAAAAATAATTTACATCAATTGCTGGGTTTATAATCATAGTTGGAATCTTTGGATTTAAACCCAATTTTACAGCAGTAGATAACAAATCATTTGATATAGAATGCACCTTATCTAATTTATTCCAAACACCTGAATAACAATCTTTATTTTTCAGAGGATAAATTGATATGTCAAACCCTCTTAAACTTATCGACATTTTAGCTCCAATTGCTTTAGCTACATTTTCTCTTTTAATTACTGTGGAGCAAAAACAAAAATGAATCCATTCCAGATTAGTGTTTATTATATGTGAATTAGTATATAGATTCTTAAAACTTTCTATCAATCCAACACCATCTTTTTTTTCAAGTTTTAAAAATTTAAGAGATTTTAATGGGCTTTTAATAAATAGTTTTGATAGAGATGCAAAAACCTGAATTAATCTCAGAAGAAAGTTATTATTTAACTCTGGATGAAGGATTGTTTCTCTATCATAATTACTATTTTTGCCACTACCAAAAAGTATAACTTTATTACCACTTTTCTTTAAACCACTTATTTTAGATAAAAGAAAGGTTTCAGAACGGCTAGGAATGCTCGTAAATATTAATCCAATCTTCATTTGATACATACAAATGCAATTTCGCCTTTCTTAATTGCATATTTTTGTCCTTGATATCTATATAATTCTTGGACATAAACTTTTGAGAAGATGTTTCTAAACTTCAGAATTATATCAAAACCATAATCTCTATAATGACCATTATTATCAGGTGAAAAAAAATATTTTGTTCTCTTCTTCCAGTTTCCGGGAATTGTTATGACTGCAATTCCATTTTTCGTAAGAATTCTTTTAATTTCTTCTAATCCTTTGACATCATTTTTTACATGTTCTAATACGTGGTTACATAATATTATATCAAAAGAACAATCATTAAAGCTTAAGCCTTGAATGTCTTCATTTGGATAATTTACATCTTTTCTAAAAAGATCAGTTGTGTAGTATTCGTTATTTTTTTGATTTATTAATCTTCTAGATAGTATCAATTCAGGAGCAAAATGAAGAATTTTTTTATTCTGATCTTTTAGAATATTGTTTTGATATAAAAAGAACAACCCTCTATGCCTAGATCTACTATCGCAATTAGGACAAGCAGAATTCCAAGTAATCAACCTATGATTACTTATATGAAAAAATTTATATGATTTAAATTGACAGATAGAACATATTTTTTTTTTCGAAAAAAGCTTAAGTAATACATCAGGTACATTATTTGCTATTTGAGTAATTATGTATTTAAACATTTCATCCCAATTATCATTATAAAACCAAAAAAATATCTTTTTAATTATTTTTTTTATTGAATCAGGTTTTCTTGGTTTATGGCTAATTAAATTCATTTTTTAATACATTTAAATATAATTGCTCCATTTTAGTCCCTAGTTTATTCATAGAAAATTTATTTCGAATATCAGACTTAGCTTTATTAATAATTAAAACCCTATCTTTTACCGATAGGTTAATTACAAATCTCATTTTTATAATTAACTCCTCTAGTTCACGAGATTTATAAAGAAACCCATTTTCTCCATTCCTAATTACTTCGGCCATACCTCCACAATCACTACTTATTACCAGTGTATTAAGCCCCATTGATTCGATTACAACATTAGCGATTCCTTCTTCTACACTAGGAAGTAATAAACAATCAGAATTAACTATTTCTAGATATATATCATCTTGCTTATAAAAAGATTTCAAATGAATATTATTTGAAATCCCCAAATCATCAATTTGATATAGAATTTCTTCGGAAGGGTTGCCATTAGTTATAATTGTATAATGTATATTATTTCCTTCTTCCAAAAGTCTATTTACAGCTGATATTGAATATTGATATCCTTTCTTCCAGTGAAACCTCCCTACTGATACAAACTTATAAGAATTATTGAACTTTCTTTCTTTTTTTTTAAAACTAAAACTATCCATATCAAATGCAGTATAAATAACTTTTGTTTTATCTTTTATATCAAAATAATTACATGCTTCTTTTAAAATTGAATTTGAAACGGCATGAAAAGAATCAACTCTTGGGAAAAAGACTTTATAATCATTTGCTAACTTTTTATCAAAAATTGGTGAATAGTTTATATGAGCTCCTCTTAAACTTACTATAATTTTTGTTTTAAATAATTCATTCAAAAAAAACCAAAATTTCAATGATTTGGCCCACTGAATATGAAAAATATCAGGTAAATTATTTATTACTGGAACAACTTTATTTAGCCAAGAAATTAAACTTTGATTAATCTCACCTTTATGTTTAAAATAAAATTTTAAAAGTTTATAAAGATATTTTGGTTTAAAAATAAGTGCAATAAATATAATTTTTATAAAATTATATTTTTTTTTAAAATAAGTTTTAGGTGTTAAAAAATAATTAACGTGAGAATGTTTTTGAGGGAATTTTTCAGATTCATTTCCAAAAATATAAACTTGAATACTACTATTTGATAGAGATTTAATCAAGTTCTCAATGAAAACTGTACTTGGAGAAGATCCTGAATAAATAGCTACTTTATATTTCATTTATTATTTTTAGTAGACCAAACTGAGAGCGTTAACAACATACTGATTATATGACTATAATTCACTTTATCACCATCGATAAACTTATTATAATATTTTAACACTAGATCATTTGGGACTAAATCGTTAAAACTAGAATTATTAAATAACCACTTTTCAAGGTGTTTTTTATTTTTTCCATTCAAAAATTGAAGTTCCCAGTTCCTGATAATTGGTTTTGGCTTTTTGAAAAATTTATGATTAATACTTCTTTTAAGAAGTCGAAAAACTCTTCTTGGGAAATAAAATGTTTTAAACAATTTATATTGGTATAGGTTAAGATCATACGCTTGCCATGGAATTTTAGCTAGAGAAGGAGACTTTTGTTTGATGTAAGCGATTTGTATCTTTCTATTTTTTAAATAGTCTTCTGGTATACTACAGATGAAATTGCAAATTCTTTCATCATGATATGGTGCGAAAGTAGGAATGAAATGATTAAATATTTGAAGATTAGTATTGGTCCAATTTTTAACATAATACTCTGTTTTAATCGCTTTAATCTTGTTTGAAGTATTTTCTATATTAATTTTATTAATATATTGATCAATAACTTGATTTATATAATTGTTAAAATCACCCTCAATGCTCCAAAATTGCCAAAAATCTCGTGCAAACTCAAAACCACTTTTTTTAATAATATTTTTTTTTATAAAATCTCTTTGACTATTATTTCCTGAAAATTTATTTATTGAAAAGCTATCAAATAATAGATCTCCCATGGACCCTGATAATAGTATTTCTCCCATCTTTGATACTTTTTCTATAATAGCCATCTGCCTTGGGTGCGTGAACTCGACTCTACACCTATTTATGTGTGCAAGATCTTCGATTTTTCGCCATAGATATCCTTCTTTAATTATAAACTTATGAAATTCCCAATCATGAAGTTTTGCAATTTTTTCAGCATATTTAGTTTCAGAGATTCCATGATCAAATTCGTATGAATAAGTTATAATATTTTTATTTTTTCTTAAAGCAGCAGCAATTGTTCTTGAATCAAGACCTCCTGATAAAGGTAAAACTACTTTTTTATTTTTTATTTTTTCATCTAATATAGATTCAAATAAATCACCAAATTCATAGAGTGCACTTTTAAAAGAAATATTTCGAGGTTCGTAAAACCATTTAAAATTTGGTCCAAATTGGTCGTGATATATCTCATTTTTTAGGAATGATTTTTTATTATTTTCAAAAAAACCTGTCGCAAACCAATGAGAAATTGCTTTATAATCAATTTTTTTCATTTATCTTGATCTTTTAATATCTATAAAATATTTAAATAAACATCTTCATGCTTTTTTGCTTCAAGCATAATATCATAATTTTCAATTGTATGTTTAAGTAAGAGTTTATCTCCAATCTTATCTTCTTTAATTAATTGTTCCTCAATTTTTTCTTTTAGTTGGACCACATTACCTGCTTCGAACATATTTCCTGAGAAATCAGATAAAATATTATTAATTCCGCAAACATTACTTCCAAGAACTTTTAGACCACATGCGAGTGCCTCTAATAATGCGACTGGGCATCCCTCTCTTCTTTTAATATTTAAGGTGGGTAATACAAATAAATCACTAACTGATAAAAATTCTTTAACATTATTTACTTTTCCAGTGAAATGGATATTTGTTCTTTTATAACTTTTATTTGCTTTATTTTTTAAAAACTCTCCATATTTATTATCATTAAAACCTATAATAAATAGATGTACCGAATTAAAAACTTTTGATATTTGTAAAAATGCATCAATTAATATTTCAACTCCCTTAACAGGATGCAAGTTTGCAACGCATGTGATAACCTTATCAAGTTTTTGAATACGATACTTTGTTAAAATTCCTTTATTTGGTGCACTGGGAAAAAATTCTTTTGTATTTACGCCTCTTGGTACTAGTGTGACTTTTTTACTTTTTGGGAAAAACTCTTTTATCATTTCTGTATTTTGTGCTAAAATATGTTTTGAAAAAAATGTTCTTAAAATCCAAGCATTTTTTGATTTTCCACCCCAATTCATATTTTTTTTTGTATATATCCATGGAATGCCAGCTATTTTAGCAGCTAACGCCTCTGAATAGTCATCTCCATAATGAAATGAATGAATTATATCAACATTTAAGCTTTTTAAATATTTAGCTAAATAAAAAGTCTCTTTGATTCCTTTATATCTGGGAATCATTACAACTCTTGTTTTCTTTAAATAAATTGGTATTCCTGAATCTTTAACATTCTTAAAGAATAAACCTCGTGGATGATCGCAACAAATATAAGGCTCGAATTTTTCAGAGTTTAAACTTTTCGCAACATTTAATAATGCTTTCCCACTTCCGGCTGTGTCAAAATTGGGAATAGTGTACAATATTTTTATTTTGATAGGTTGTTTCTCCATATAAATAATGAATATATTGTGAAGATTGGCCATTTATTATCTTTTCTATGCTCTTCATGATCAATTAATAATCTTTCAAGCATATGTTTATTCAATCCAAAATGATCTATCGAATTATCATCCATTAAAACTTCCTTAAATTTTTTTTTAAGACCTTTCCTTAACCAATTTGCCATGGGTATCGAAAACCCTTTTTTCTTTTTTTGTAAATCAAGGTTTTCAAAATTCCGTGAGATCACCTTTCTCAAAATAGTTTTATTTTCATAACTATTCTTATAATTTAAAAATGGATCAATTTTTAATGCTGTTTTTATAAATCTTTTGCTTAAAAAAGGAACCCTCAATTCTAAAGAATTATACATACTTGCAATATCCACTTTTCGTAAAGTTTTTTGCATCATTCCATAAAACTCAGCATATCGTATAGAATGTAACAAGTCCCTTTTATTTAAGTGATTATCATAGTCATAAATAATAAAATCATCAGGAATTAAAGTATTTTTTAGATCTGGAAAAACATCATCTAACATTTTTTTTTTAAATCTTTTTTGAAGATGGAAATGTGCATCTCCACAAGAATCAAATAAACTATTACTATTAATATGTTTATTTCTCCAAAATATTTTATCAACCCCATAAATAAAATATTTTAAAGGGTATGATAACTTTTGAATTCTAAAATTTTTAACAATAGAATTAAATCTTTCATAGCCAAAAAATAATTCATCGGCACCATCGCCCGAGAGCGCAACTGTTACATTTTTTTTAGCTATCTTTGAAATATAATGTGTTGGAATTAATGAAATGTCAGCGAATGGTTCCGTTATTGAATTATCGATTTTGCTCATCATCTTATTAACCATCTCTGAATCCATTGTCTCAATGTAATGTTTTAAACCTATAGTTTCAGCATATTGTCTAGCTTCACTTGATTCATCATGTTTTTTACTATTACTTCCAATGGTGAAAGCATTTAATATCTGTCCAGTATTTTTTTTTGCTAAAAGACTAATTAATGTTGAATCAATACCACTCGAAAGAAGAACACCTAAAGGAACATCTGAGTTCATTTGATTTTTCACTGAATAATTAAGTGATGATTCAATCTCATCTATTGCTTTTTTTTCGCTGAAAATTGTTGGAGAATTTTTTTTAGGAAACTCCCAATATCTTTTACTCGATTTCACACCATTCAAATCAAATGTAATGATTTCACCGGGTGAAACCTGGTAAGTATTTTTTACCAATCCAATTGATGCTGGAATAAATTGCTGCAACAAATAAAGTTTTAATACGCCAAAATTATATGAATTATTAAAGAATTCTGGATGTTTAACTATTTGATCATATTGGCTAGCAAAAACAATTACATTTTTATTAAAACCATAGTGCAATGGTTTTATTCCAGCAAAGTCTCTAATAAGATGTAACTTCTTTTTGAAAGTATCAAATAATGCAATTGAAAATATTCCATCAATTAATTCTAAAGTTTTCATAATACCATAATATTGAAAACAATTTATTAAAACCTCAGAATCTCCTGAACCAATGAATTTAAAGCCATTATTTTCTAAGTTACTTCTCAAAATAGAAAAGTTGTATATCTCACCATTAAATACCATTATATATCTTTTATTCTGTGAGTACATTGGTTGATCTCCATTATCAGTGAGATCAAGGACCTTCAACCTATTAAAACCAAATTGAAGGAAAGATTCATTTGTGTAATAGCCTTCGTTATCAGGTCCTCTATTTTTGCTTAATTTTAGTAAATTTAAGAAAATAGATTTATCGGTAAGTTGTTTTCTAAAATTAAACTCACCTAAAATTCCGCACATTAAAAAAAAACCTCTTTGTAGAAGTTGTTAACTTTTTTTGCAATTATTTTCCAATCAAATTCTAAAGCTTTCTTCCTTGCCGCTTCTCTCATCTTTTTATTATTACCGTTTTTGACAAATTTCTCAATAGTATCAACAAAATTATCTCTATCTTTAACATTTATAAGATTTGAACATTCTTGAGTTAAATAATCGGAATTATCTCCAACATTATTACTAATAACAGGTGTACCACAGGCAAGAGACTCTAGAATTGCATTGCACGCGGTTACATCTTTTAATGGTAGGAAAAGGCAGGTAGCATTCTGATATAATGTTTTTAATTCATAATCAGAAATATTTGAATATATTTTTAAAAAATTTTTATTTTTTAAGAACTGTAAGTATGCTGGATTGATGACGACTTTTATATTCATATCCAAATTCTTATTTTTAAGGGCATGAATAATATAATTTAATGTTTCAAAATCTCTTAGATGTTGGCCTACAAATAAAATTGATCTAGGATTATTTTTATGATCTATATTATCCTTTGGGATAAAAAATTCCGTATCAACTCCATGATGAATTAATGTAACCTTAGAATCTTTTAATTTTTCAGTTAAAAAAGACTTTTGCTTAGATCCTAGGGCAATTACACCATCTAATTTTTTCAAGTTTTGATTATTTTCAATAATTTTTTTTAACAATAATGGAGGCTTATGAAATGTAGCAAAGAATTTATTTCTTTTTGAATTTCCAAAAAATTTAAGAATATATTTTAAATCTCTTTCTCCATTAGTATTGTGAATAATCTTTTTATCTTTGATAGATAATAGTCTTAATAATAATTGCCATTCTTTTTCGATACTTTCAGAATCATAATATATATTTTTTTCTAAAATATTATTAGATATTATTTTTTTTATTATGTAAGGAATTTTTTGTTTTTTTGAAGGTAATTCTATACCATTCAAATGATTTAAAATTATACTATAGCCAGAATGTTTAGCATGAAACCGTGAAACATGTTTTAAAAAAATATTTTTGATATTAACTAATCTTTTTGAATATTATTATTAGAATAAAATTTCTTTGAGTTGATTCCTATATTTAACTACCCAACGGTAAGTATCTTTTATAGTGATATCTAAGCTAATAGAGGGCTCCCAACCCAATAATTGATTCACTTTACTATTATCGGTCACATAAATTGGAATATCAGCAAGTCTATTTTCTAAAATATTATTTATACTCTTTTTTATTTTTGAAAATAGA
>Ga0209632_10001458_pt1 | contig 23891 bp, 9 predicted proteins | sample COG_10_FD_184754 | JGI IMG/M metagenome (GOLD analysis project Ga0209632, IMG submission 184754) | Pelagic Microbial community sample from North Sea - COGITO 998_met_10 (SPAdes) (version 2) | ecosystem: Environmental > Aquatic > Marine > Neritic zone/Coastal water | place: Helgoland, sampling... | reverse complement strand
GATCTGAATTTGCTGAGCCAACAGAGCAACTTCCAGTTGTATGTCGGCCCAATCCTAGTAAACCAACAATTGTAAAGCCAATGTTTTGAGCATACTTTGTATGCAAATAGTATGCAAATGCCTTTAATTAAAAAAGGGTCTCAAGAATTAATCATCCTGAAACCCTTTGTTTACATGGTGTGCCCGGGACTGGACTCGAACCAGCACGTCTTGCGACACACGCCCCTCAAGCGTGCGCGTCTACCAATTTCGCCACCCGGGCAAGTATTGGTTTTTTAATAGGGGCGCAAATGTAGGAATTATCCATTTTCGCAGTTCGGAATTATAAAATGAACTTGCTTAATACTTCTTTGGATTTTATTCGTCATCGGTTTTCCTCTAAAACGAGGCATGGTGTGCATTCTCCGTTTGTCTATTCCTTGATTGATCAATGTGTGTACAGTTCAAATCCAAAGCCAGCAAAAGAGCTTATTCGACTTTTTGATAAAATGAAGTCTAGCGATCGGCTTTTAACGGGGATGGACTATGGACAGAAACAAGAAACTTCAGTTTCAGTATCTCACTATGCCAAAAGATCTTCAATGCCAGATTTTCAAGTAAGGCTCTTGCATCGATTGGTATCTTACTTCAAACCTGATTCAATACTCGAACTAGGAACTAATTTGGGTAAATCATTGGCAGCGATGGCATCGGCTAGTCCTGAATCAAAAGCAATAGGAGTGGAGGGCAATTCAAGTATTGCTCAATTCGCGAATAAAAACATAAAGCAGCTCGGCTTGGTCAATGCTGGGGTAACGTGTGACTCGTTTGACTCCTTTCTTGAAAAGAATCAAAACTCGTTTGACCTAATCTTCCTGGATGGCGATCATCACTATGAGCCAACCATGCGATATTTTAAAGCCATTAAGGAGGTTTTAAACGATGGAGGTGTCATTGTACTTCATGATCTCTATTACTCTGAAGGAATGAAGCAGGCGTGGGCTGAAATAAAAAAAGACCGAAACGTGACAATCACGATCGATCTTTTCTTTTTTGGTTTGGTGTGGATTGATAAAAGCCAGGCTAAAGAAAACTTTAGCATCCAGTTTCCATCATCACTTTTTAGCGTCTTCTTTTAGTTGGTTGTCAATAAAATCACCCAATTGCTCTGGCATCAACTTGGCGGCAACAATCTTTTTATTCTCATCAAGTAAAAAAGCCTTTGGCGTGCTGAAGATGTCATACGTATCTCTGAAATTCATGCTTGTCAGCGAAGTTTTTCCTTGAGCGATAAGCTCATGTGCATTTTTATTTGATTCAGGAGTGTCTGATACGTTGATCCACTGTAAGTCGTTTTTCTTGATGTATTTGATCCACTCTTCGTTTTCAAACTCGGTGCCTACGGCATATACTTCAATACCCATTTCTTTATACTTAGCATAGAACTCTTTCAGCTTTGGAGTTACTTTTTTACAGTGTCCACATCCTGAATCCCAGAAGTATAGAACGGTATATTTTGCTTTGATATCGGCCATGTTTTTCCAATTGCCTGCAGTATCTTGAAGCATAAGATTTGGCGCTTGCTTTCCTATCATCAAAGGAGCCATAGCATCAACGCGCTCACAAAACTTATCCAACTTCTCTTTGCTAAGCCACCATGCCTGATCTGGGCAATAATAGGTTTGTCCCATGTGTACCAAAACAGCATCCATTCCCATCACTTTAGAGTCTTCAAATTTGCTCGTAATCGTGTGTACGATAAACTTGTGAGGCTCTTTGTTTCCTTTAGCCATACCCACAAGCATATCTGCCGCAGCAATAACACTATCTGCTATTTGTGGAGTGAGCTTAGTAATGTAATAGGTCAGTTTATTGTTGAAAATAGGCGTGCGTAGAAGTCGCTCATCCGAAAAATCCATTCCGTCTAAGTAGTGACGCTTAAATTCTAAATAGCGCTTTTTGTTTCTCTCATCCGTGTCTTCAATTTCTGAATAGTCTGGCACCTCTGGTTCAGCAGTAGCATTGAAGACTTTAGAAATAAGCAAGTCTGGATTTTCTGCAATGAAGGTCTTTTTATATCCAATTACTTCACCGTCTATTTCCTTGAGCGCAGCTGTTAAGTTCTCTTTTTCCGATTCTTTAGCGTTTTCAATTCGCTTTTTCAATGCCTGTGCATTGGTTGACTTTGTGTTGATGAATCGGAGGTATTCATAAAACTTCTTGTTTTCTTCCGATGTTTTCACCTTCATCGTATTGATGAAATTGCTCGGATTGGTTTCCATTTCTATGACGGGCTCATTCACCACAAATTCAAAATAGGCTTTCTTGTCCCATGTGATGATGGAGTAAATCCCTCCTTTGATTGAATCGCCTTTAAAATGGACAATGCCATTGTCAACCATTCCTGTATCGTAGTAATACTGCTTGCCTCCGTAATAATTTGCTAAGAAAACAGCGCTATCGGTGGTGTCTGAAAGACCCGATATTTTAAATTTGAAATCATAATTTCTGATGGGGTCTTGAGCAAAACCTACGCTTGAAACTATAGAGAGAAGGAGAGAGAAATAAATACTTTTCATGCCTATTTGAATATTGTTCCAAAGCAATTCAAAATTACTTTGTGATAAAAGTCCTTTTAACGTTCGATTAACATGATCATTTTTGCCATGCTTTGTAAACGTATATGATTCATTTAGCGTCTTAACTTAACAAATGTGATATTATGAATAGACTCTTCATTCTCTTTCCAGTTGTCTTACTGATGTTTTCTTCATGTAATAAAGATGGCGGTTGCAACCAAAAGGCAGCATTTAACTATGATCCAGACGGCTCCAGCGCAGAAAACTGTGTTTGGCAACCAATAGATTTTGTCGTTTCGTTTAAGCCTGTTTATGGTGAAATAGAATTAGTAGTTGGAGAAACTATCACAACAACGGACAACAGAAAACTAACCGTTGATTATTTTGGAATGTATTTCACAGAATTTGCATTGAATTTCAATGGTGAAAACATTTCGTTTAAAAACATCAATGAAGACTGCGTCACGGTCACCTCTGATGCCTTACTTTTTAATGATGAAAACAGAACCTTTCGTTCTAGAATTCTCCCAAGTGCCGATGCTGCGCTGGATTCTATTACGTTTAATATAGGCGTTGATACGTGCAGAAACAATGGCTTGGATCCTACTACTCAAGCTTCAGGGCCGTTTGCTCCTCAGGTGCCCACCATGTATTGGGGCTGGGCGAGTGGATACCGGTTTGTTTCGATTGACGGAATGGTAGATGCTTCTGCCAATGCTGATGGAAGCGACATTAAAAAATTTGAATTCCATACCGGACTGAACAGTCTTTTGAGATCTGTCACGCTTAATTTAGGAGCAAAAGAAATCGAAACCGATGGTGTTTCGTTGGAGCTGAAAGTTGATTTCGAGAAGTTGTTAGAAGGAGTGGACTTTACTACAGAGTTGTCTACGCATACGTTTGATAATATGCCTTTGGCTGAGAAAATAACTGAAAACGCAACACTGTCTATTTCACTGGATGAATAAAGCCCTGAATATAGTTTTGCTTATTGCTATGGCTACAGGCTTTTCGCTGACTGGATGTAATGATGGAGATGCCCTTCCCGAAATTAAGAAGGCGGAACCTTCTTTGTCACTTTCATTTCACTTAGCACATAATAATGATGCATTGGATTTAAACAAAGCGTTTATTGATGAGCAAGGCAACAACGTAAAGATTGTAGCTTTTAAGTTTTATATGGCAAATATTACCTTGAAGAGCAAGAGTAGTGAGGTGCTTTTTTCTGATATGGAGTTGTTTGACCAGCGACCGTTTGATGCTTCAATATCCACGCCACAGTGGCGAGCGGAGTATGCTTACGATGTTGAAGAAGGTGTGTATGATAGTATAGTGTTTGGAGTAGGAGTGCCGCCTGCACTCAATCAGATTGACCCTACTGTATACAGCAATAATGATCCATTGAGCACTTATTCCAATATGTATTGGTCTTGGGCATCCATGTATCGATTCATCATTTTAGAAGCTAAAGTTGATACCAATGGTGGTGATAACTTTGATCATGATGTCATATTTCATACTGGATTAGATGATCTGTATCGCTCAAATATTGCCAGAGTGTATACAGACGAATTTACCGTTGGTGAGAATCAAAAGCTTGATATGATCGTCAATTGGAACGATTTGTTTTACCGCTATGATTATATCAACATCAAACAGGAAAGTGTTACACATTCTACGGATAACCAAACTGAATTTGAGCTTGCTGAGCGCTTTACCGATAATTTTGTGAAGTCAATTACGATCAAAGAATAATCTCTATTCGGGATTTTCGCTGATGTATTGGTCTACTTCTTGCGTGACTTGCGGAACCTTGGATTCAAAGTTTTGAAATTTTTCTTCAATCAAGTGGATGTCTTTTTTGTCCTTACCCATATCCTCAATTTCTTGCAAGGTATGCGTCATTTCATCCATTCCTAAACTTCTAAAACTAGACTTCACTTTGTGCGCATCCTTTTTGATTTGTTCATGATCGATCAGAGTAATTGACTTGCGTAATGCATCAACATCAGGCCCCAGGTTTGACTTAAAAACCCCAAAAAGCATCACGATGAAGGCGTTTTCGTCAGAAACATTTTCAATAATGAAGGATAAGTTGAGGTGGGCCATGACGAATAATTAGATTAAACCGAAGGTGAAATTGAAACCCAAATTTAATTTAATGGGTGAAGCCAGATAGGCGCCAAGTCCACCATCAAAGAGATCTTCAACATTCATGTTGGTTTGATTGGATCGATAGTCTGTTCTTGTGGCTGTAATTCTTTTATAGCCAATCCCTGCATACGCATCCAAACCAAAACTCTCTTTGTGAATGAGTTGAAGTCCACCCAAAATACTGATGGAAAGGTTCGTCCAATCTTCTTTTGGGAAATTAGAAACTTTAGCGCTGAAGGTGGCAGTTGAATAGGAAGACTGAAGTGCGATGTACATTCCTGAAGGACTCAGATAGTTGTTCAGTGATTTATCCATTTTCGTTTTCAAGAAATAATACCTGAGTTCTCCTTGAAGTCTAATTCCAGGAAATTGATACTGTTTGAGAATGGCTCTTGCTGAGTCTGTGACAAGATTGGTTTGATAGAGAATGGTGTTTCCCAAGTATCCGGCTCCTAGTTGGTAGGTGAATCTTTTATTGGCCACAATTTCGAAGCGCAGTCCGTATTCGGATGTTCCCGGTATTGATCCAAAAAGCACCGATAGTGGATTTATCTTCATATAAATACGCTTGGTGTCAGGAATGTTGAGGTCGGTATTTCCACCAAACGATTGAGAAAACGCAAAAATGCTTTGAATAAGGAATAGGAAAGCAAATGCGGACCTAATAAGGCATCCGTGCCTTAGGAGCTGTGTCAAGCTTGCCAAATCTTTTCTCAATAAACATGTAGTGCCCATAAATCGCAATCATTGCTGCATTGTCTGTGCAAAACTCGAATTTAGGAATGAATACATCACATCCTTTTTCTTTAAGTGCTAACATACGGCTCCTTAAAAGTGAATTAGCCGATACACCACCTGCAATTCCAACATTAGTTATTCCCGTTTGATGAATTGCTTTCTCCAATTTTTTAAGCAATGTTTCAACAATTGTATACTGCACTGAGGCGCATATATCTTCAAGGTTTTCTTCAATGAAGTTGGGGTTCTTCTTTACGTTATCTCTGACGAAATAAAGCACAGAAGTCTTAAGACCACTAAAGCTGAAGTCTAAATCAGGGATATCTGAAATTGGGAAAGTGAAGGCATCTGGGTTACCATTTTGCGCATGCTTATCAATGAGCGGTCCGCCAGGATAGGGAAGACCTAAAATTTTCGCAGCCTTATCAAATGCCTCGCCTGCGGCATCGTCAATAGTTGTTCCAATGACTGTTTGCTCCAAGGGTTTTTCTACTAACACTATTTGAGTATGGCCGCCACTTACCGTAAGACACAAGAAAGGCAGAGAAGGAATTGGCTTTTGGGCCTCAATAATGAAATGCGCCAACACATGAGATTTCATATGATGCGCTTCAATGAGTGGCTTGTCTAAACTGATGGATAATCCTTTGGCAAAACTGCTGCCTACCATGAGCGCTCCAATTAACCCTGGACCAACCGTATATGCGATAGCCTCAATTTCTTCTAACGATATGCTCGCTTGGTTGAGCGCCATTTTGACAACAGGAACTATATTACTCTGATGAGCTCTAGAGGCCAATTCAGGAACCACACCACCATATTTTTCATGAATATCTTGATTGGCAATAAAATTGCTCAAAACTTTTCCATCACGAATGATAGAAGCCGATGTTTCATCGCAAGAAGACTCTATACCAAGTATTGTTATGTGCTCCACGCTTTAGCGTAAATTTGAACTTTGAAATCTGTGAAAACAACCAAGGGCAAAACTACCAAAAAGCTGCTGCGAATTATTGCGGTTATTCTGTTGGCTATTGGTTCAATTCCCTTCATAATTGGTGGCCTTCTGTTTGTTCCTTCCATTCAAAAGTATGCCGTTGATAAGGTTGTAGCTGTTGCGGGTGGATACTTAAATACCCAACTTACACTCGATGGCTTGCACTTAGAGCCTTTCAAAACCATACGCTTGGATGGCGTGATGGTGTACGATCAAAATCAGGATACACTCTTATACGCTGAAATTCTAAAGGTAGATCTCACATCTTTTAATCGATTGAAAATGAGAGTCAATCTTGATTATATCGAATTGAAAAATGTCTATTTCAATCTGTATATCGCTGAGAATGATACCATAACCAATATGCAGTTTTTGTTGGATGCTTTTAAACCTGATCAAGCAGACACCTCAGCTAGCAACTTTTCAATTACCTGCGATGACATCATTCTAGACCGATTGAAATTCCGATACGATGACGCGAATAGTGAATATAGAAGTGCTGGAGAGGTGGACTTCAACCACCTTCTTGTTTCGGATCTTTCAGGAAGGATTGAGAACATTTCTTTTGATGATTCATTGAGTGCTCAGGTCAAAGGACTGCATCTTCAAGAAAAGAGTGGATTCAAAGTGCGTTGCTTGAATACTGCATTTTCGCTAAGCTCTGAAGCTATTGAATGCAAACAGCTTCAGTTGGTCACCAACAGATCGGTAGTGGAAGGTGAGTACGCCATGTATTATGACAATTTTGGAGCTTTTTCAGATTTCTTCGAGCAGGTTTATCTCAAGGTTCGCTTAGAGAATTCAGATGTGAATTTCACTGATATCGCCTATTTCTCTCGATATGTTGATGGGATTTTAACTCCCATGAAGGTGAGTGCTTCTGTTTACGGTGCTTTGTCTGATTTGAGAGGAACCATTGATTACTTAGAGTTTGCAAAATCAGGCTTTTTCTCAGGGCAAGTCCGCATAAAAGGATTGCCAGACCCAAAGGCTATGCTTATAAATGCAAAGGCAGATCATTTGGCTTTTACCGCTCGTGATTTTGAAATGCTCGCCATTCCCACTGGAGATGAATTGCTGAACATATCATTACCGAGTCAAGTGCATAATTTGGGGAATATGATTTTCGAAGGTTCCTACGTTGGCTTTATCAATGACTTTGTGACGTTTGGTCAATTGAAAACGGATTTGGGTGTATTAAATACGGACGTTAATATTAAGAATGGAGAAAACGGAATATCCTATTCTGGTGATTTAAGAACATCTTCTTTTCAATTGGGGAAAATGTTGGAGACGTCTTCACTAGGGAAAATCGCGTTTGATCTTAAACTCAATGGAAGCGAATTTGCACTGGAAGATGTTTCGTTGGATGCGAAAGGCAAGATATTCCAGTTTGACGCTTTGGGATACAACTATCGCAACATAACAATCGATGGGGGCATTGATAAAGAAATTTTTGAAGGCAATCTGTCTCTCAATGATCCCAATCTGATTCTTGACTTTACTGGTAAGGTTGATTTTAAAAATGAGTTTCCTCAAGTAACCTGTGTGAGCCGTGTGACTGATCTCAAGCTTTCACCGTTGAACCTCGTGCCTGAAGACACATTTGGAGTGGTGTCAACCATGCTCACTCTAAACATGAAAGGAAACTCTTTGAAAAACCTGAACGGAACTCTTCTGCTAACAGGGTTTGACTATGTCAATGCATTTGATGAAATCCACCTTGATTCTATCCAGCTTATTGATAAGTTGATACCAGAAGGACATGATATTTCATTACTCACGGATCTCTTTGACGCTAATTTTAAAGGCAGAACCAGCTTATTTGATTTGCCATATGCCTTCGTTAAAGTGGGTAAGGCCTATGCTCCAGAATATTTTGCTGATGTTGATCTTAGTAAAGTAGATACTAGTCAGCGATTTGATTATGAGATTAATATCAAGAATGACGCTAGCTTGATGACCTTTATTCATCCAGACTTGAGGGTTCATGATCCGATTCGGTTATTTGGTAAGGTAAAAGCGGTAAATGATTTTATGGACTTTCACCTTGATACATTGTCTTGGAATCTAGGTTCAATATCGTTTAAGCGTCAAGTATTGGTTGTGAAACCAGAAGCCGATACATTGGATTTTTCGCTTTCAGCAGAGGGATTCAGTTTTTCAGGCGATTACTTCTTGGATAATCTAGTGTTGAATTCTCGATTGTTTAATGACTCGCTGGAAACTAATGTGTCTTGGTTTAATCAATCAACATTATCAGATAGCGGTGCTTTTGAAATATTGGCTTACACGAGCGAAGAGTTTCCAATTAACGTCCTTCTGAAAAGCATGGACGCTCGAATAGCGAATGTGCGTTGGACAAGTGTTGAAACAGCATTTTTGAAAGCTGATTCAAATCGTTTAGTGATCAAAGGATTGGATATTCAAAGTGAAGTAGGGCATATTACAAGCAGAGGAGAGATAAACCCAAGGAACCAAAAGCACTTGTATCTTGATATTGAGCGATTTGACTTGGCTTACCTGTCAAATTTTGGAGTAGTATCAAATCAAGTTGTGGGGCTTTTCTCAGGCGAGCTAGATGTCTATCACCTTAATAATATGTTGGTTGCCGATGCTGACCTCCTCATTGATTCTTTGATTATTGATGAGTTTGAAATCGGAAATGTAGAAGGCGTTTCTAATTATAATTCTGAACTAAGGGCATTGGAAACAAACCTCAACTTAAATTATCAAGGCACTCGGAATATCAATATTGTTGGGGAGTATTATCCGTTCCGAGAAGAGAATCAACTCGATATGGAAGTTACTCTAAAGAGTTTTCGAGCCTCGATAATAGAACCCTTTATCTCAAAATATGCTTCAGGTCTAGACGGGGAAATGAATGGTTTGGTCTCTATAGGCGGAAATATTTCGAGTCCACAACTTGATGGTGAAATAATGCTTACAGATTTCAAGGGTCTGGTGCAATACCTAAATACAGAATATTCTATTCCTGAGGCTCGGATAAATATTGAGCGTGATTATTTCGGCCTAGATTACGTTAAAGTGTTTGATCAAAAAGGGGATAGCGGAAACTTGGTAGCATCCATATTTCATGACAAGTTCAGCAACTTCAATTACGATTTGTTTTTTATCGTAGATAATTTTCAAGCATTGAATACGACAATGGCTCAAAATGAAGATTATTATGGAACAGCCTACGTTACAGGCGACATCGGGATCTCTGGTTATACAGGACAAACAAATATTGTCATTGACGCATTTACTAATAAAGGAACACGCCTTTCTATTCCTATGGATGCGGGTGGAGATGTGGGAGATATTGAATACATCAGATTTGTTGAACCCAAGAATAAGATCGCAGAGAAGAGAATTAAGAAGGACGCATTAGCAGAGGAAATGCAAGGTTTAAATCTTGATTTTAAACTCACCGTGAATGATTTTGCGGAAGTGCAGATCATATTTGATGAGAAAGTAGGTGATATTATCAAGGTACACGGAAATGGCGATATGCTTTTGAATATTGACAATAAAGGCACATTTAAGATGTACGGTGACTACACCATCACAGGTGGAGATTATTTATTTACCCTACAAAACATCGTCAACAAGAAGTTCACGGTTCAGAATGGAAGTAGAATAATGTGGGCAGGATCACCCACAGAGGCCAAGGTTGACTTAACAGCAGTGTATGATCTCAGAGCATCACCGATAGCATTAACGTCAAGCGTTGGAGACACCTCAGATGTCTATAAAGACCGCACACAGGTAAATGTATTCTTAATGATGCATGGTGATTTATTAGAACCAGATATTTCGTTTGATGTGGACTTGCCCAACTTTTCAGAATCAGATATTGTTAATCAGTTACTTGATCCCTCAACGACCAGCGAGGAAATCATGAATCAGCAAGTTTTCTCTTTGCTTCTGACCAATAATTTCTTTTCTCAAGGCAGCGGAGTTTCTGCACTTTCAACAACCCAGGTGACTACTGTTGAGATGTTGACCAATCAATTCAGTAATTACATTTCAAAATACTTTGACAATTTAGACGTTGGCCTCAACTATCGACCTGGCGATGAGACTTCAGGCAACCAAACAGAAGTCAACCTTTCTACAGAATTGCTTAATGATCGTGTTTTTGTGCAGGTAAATGGAAGTGTGCAAGGAGATAATGGTACATCAGAATCTACGAGCAATGTGGCTGGGGAGTTCAATGTTGAATACAAGATCAATAAAGATGGATCGCTGAGAGCTAGGGCTTTTAATGAATCCAACAACACCAATTCTACATACCTCAATCAATCTCCTTATACACAAGGTTTGGGTGTTTTTTATCGCAAAGAATTTTATTCGGTGAAGGACTTTTTTAAGCGAAAGAAGAAAGCGAAGAAGAAATAGACTTAGCGTAATTAAGAGAATAAAAAAAGCCCAGCATGATATGCCGGGCTTTTATCTTTTATTTCAATTCAGCTTATTGAATGATCACTCTTTGATCCATTCTGATTGATTCACCTTCCAGAATCATCATGTACAATCCTCTCGCTTTTGACTGAACATCAATCTCTGTCAAGTTGCTCGCAGATCCTGTAATTCGAATTTGCTTGTTGATGATAGATTGACCCGAAGCATTCATGATTTTGATTTGATAATCACCTAAAGGCAAGCCCTTAGACTCTATGGTGAATAGACCTCGGTTTGGATTAGGGTAGATCGCTATTGACGGGCCAGAAGCATTCAATATATTATCAACCGTTACATTCACGCAAGTATCAAACACCACGATCACTTGATCTGAACCAAAGCACCCAACAAACTCGCTTACGCTCACTGTATATGCACCACCAGTGGAAACATCAATCGTTTGGGTAGTGTCATTTGTAGACCACTCATAGAAATTGAAACCTTCACCAGCATCCAATGTAATGGTTGGGTTGAAGTCGTCAATACATACGATGGTGTCAGGTCCAAGATCAACTATTGGCTGCGTCACAAACTGAACGTTAATCGTATCAGAAGCAAAACATCCTGCAGTATTGCTAACGGTCAAATCATAAGCTTGAGATAATGCTGCTACAATCGATGGAGTAGAAGCGCCAGTATTCCATGAGTAACTTGCATAACCACCACCAGCAGTAAGAATTACTTCAGCGCCAATACAGGCATTGACATCGTTACCAAGGTTCAATGTTGGAGCATCAAATGTTGATCCTACATTCACCACATCAATCGCAATACATCCAGCTGTATCAATTACAGAAACTGCATAGATGCCATTGAAAAGGTTGAAGGCTGTGTCTCCCGTTTGAGCAAGTCCATCATTCCATTCAAATGTGAATGGTGCGCCTCCTATAGCTGCAACAGTGGCAAAAGCAGTGTTCTCATTAGAACAGTTATTGTCTGTTGCAGTTGTCGCTAAGATCGCTGCGCCAAAGTTGCTTATGGCAACACCTTGGCTAGCCTCACATCCAGCTGAGTCTGTTACAGAAACTGTATAGAATCCTGCAGGGATTGTATCAAGGTTAGCGGTAGTTGTACTTAGTAAATCATCCCACAAGTAAGTTGAAATAGGACCTTGTGTATTTGTCACTGTTGCTAAAGCGCTACCGTTAGAATCACCGCAAGCTGGTTGCACAAAACTTATTGAAATATTGATTTCATTAGGCTCCGTAATCGTGAATGGTTCAATTACCACACAACCACTATCATCAACGATTGTCAAGTCATAGTTTCCAGCGGCTAATCCGTTTACACTTGATCCTATAGAACCATTGCTCCAAGTATAGGTGAACGGAGCAGTTCCGCCAGTAACTGTTGAACTTGCAGCTCCGCTATTGTCTCCGAAACAGCTTAGGTCTATAGTGGTAATAGCTAATACTGGTGCATTGATGTTGTCTACATCAAAGTCAGCTTCGACTGAGCATCCAACAGAATCACTTATTGTTACCAGGTAATTTCCTGCACCAACATTTGCAATTCCTGCTATCGTATCACCAGTGCTCCAAGCATATCCAATTGTTCCAGTTCCACCTGATGCAACGAGAGTTACACTACCTGTGTTTTGACTACAACTCGAGTTGTTGATTGTGCTTGTGAACGTGATTGGTGTGCTCAATGTGATATTAACTGAATCTACGTTTTCACATCCACCAGCATTGCTCACAGTTACGCTGTAAATACCAGAGGTAGTGATATTCAATGTGTCACTGTTGCTTCCGTCAGACCACAAGTAAGTTGTGAATCCAGCACCAGGAGTTAAATCAACATTTGTTTCACAAACCAAAGAATCAGGACCTAAGTTCGGCATAGGAAGAGGACTCAATGTGTTTACTGTAACAGTATCAATTGCTATGCAACCGAAGGTATCTGTTACTGTCACAAAGTACAATGCAGCGCCAAGCCCAGAAGCAGTATCAGTCGTTTGCATCATCGCATCAGACCACATATACGTCAATGGCGATGCGCTTGTTGCAGCTACTAAGGCTGATCCGTTTTCAGAACCTTCACACGTTTCGTCAATCGCACTCATCGCTAGAGCAGGAGCGTTGATGTTACTTACAATGGCAATGCTAGAATCTGAACAACCATTTGCTGTCGTAACAACTACTTGATAAACTCCTGCAGCAAGTGCTGAAGCTGTATCTGTGGTTTGAAGTGATGGATCGTTCCATGCATACGTGTAAACTCCAGCTGGAGAAACATTCGTTACTGCTGCAAAACCATCATTCGCTCCACAATTAGCATCTGAAGTTGCAATGCTATATGTTACTTGATCTGGCTCGTTAATCGCAATTGAATCAATTACTTCACAGCCATTGCTGTCAGAAACTGTAACTGAATACGTGCCGCCTATTAAGTTGGAAGCTGTGTCGTTTGAAGTTCCATTCGACCAACTGTATGTGAAAGGAGCAGTACCATCAAGTATAGTGACAGCAGCTTGTCCATCATTGGCACCGAAACAGGACACATCTGTTGAAGACAGATTGAAATCGAGGTCAGTATTGTTATAGATGAAAAATGATTCAGTTGCTTCGCAACCGTTAGCATCTGTAATGCTCACGCTGTAAGCTCCATAAGCTAAGCCTGAAGCGGTAATTCCACCAATTTGACCGTTACTCCAAGTTACTGCATATCCGCCACCACCTGTTAAGTTGATGATGGAAGCAGAGCCAGTGGCACTTGCGCAAAGTGTGCTATCTGTATCAATCTCAAAATCTAAGTATGGATTGAAGCTTACTGCGATAGTGTCTGAGTTTTCACAGCCATTAGAATCTGTAACTAATACAGTGTAAGTGCCTGAAGTTTGAACAATAATGCTCTGTGTATTTTCTAGCGTATTCCATACATAAGAAACAGCATTGGATGATGTGATTGTGAAAACGGTATCACACAGTAACGTGTCATTTCCAAGATTAACAACCGGTAAACTGAATGTTTCACTCAACGTTGTGCAGATTGTTTCAGAACATCCATTGGCGTCTGTTACGGTTACACATTGTGAACCGGCCATTAATGAATCAGTACTGATTCCAGTTGCACCATTTGACCATAGGTAAGAGTATCCGCTAGCTCCGCCAGAAGCGATTACTGAAGCGTATCCATCATTGCCACCAGCGCATGTTACATCTATTGTAGAGTCAATGTTCAATACAATAGCAGGGAATTCATCCACCGTAGCAACGGTAGAGTCCATACATCCATTAGCATCCGTTATGGTAACAGTGTATGTTCCCGCTGGAATAGAAGATAATAGGCTGTCATTTGCCGTACCTACAATTGCTGGCCAAGCGAAGTTGTAAGGCATTGTTCCTCCAATAGCTCCTGCAATTGCAAAACCGGTAGAGTCACCAGCGCAATTCACTGAATCAGTTTGAACGATACTCGCGATCAATACACTGGGTTCGGCAATGACTGCTGTATCCTCAACGGTACATCCGTTGTTATCTGTGATTGTTACAGTATAAGACCCTATTACAAGTCCACCTGTTGAGTCTATTGCACTTCCAGTGCTCCAAGCATAAGTATAAGGAGCCGTTCCGCCATTTCCATTAGCAATAGCATATCCATCATTTCCTCCATTACAACTCACATCAGAGATGGAAATTGAACTGGTCAATACTGAAGGTTCTTGAAGAATTGGGTTGATTGCGGCAGTACAGCCATTGGCGTCAGTTACTGTTACTGTATATGATCCAGCGATTAATCCGCTTATACTGTCCGTTGTAGCTGCATTATTCCATAGATAAGAATAGGGAGCAGTTCCACCAGAAGTACTTGTTGTAATAAATCCATCGTTGCCTGCATTACAAGAAACATCGTTGATGCTGTCAACTGCAATGACTAAAGCAGCGGGTTCTGAAATAACGACTGTATCAGTGCCCGTGCAACCATTGGCATCGGTAACAGTAAGGAGGTAAGATCCAGCAGATAGATTATTAATAGTATCGGTTCCAGCACCGTTGCTCCATAAATAAGTGTAAGGAGCCGTTCCACCAGTTGGATCACCTTCGGCAGATCCTGTTGAAGTACCATTACATGCAGCATCTGAAATTAGAATTGCATTGGCAACAACCGCACTAGGCGCAATAATCGTAACTGATGCGCTATCGAAACATCCATTAGCATCAGTAATAGTTACGTTGTACGTTCCAGCTGCTAGGTTGATTGCTGTATCCATTGTTGTTGCATTACTCCATGCGTAAGTAAATGGAGCCGTTCCGCCTACCGCACTTGCAAATGCGGTTCCCGAATTGCTGCCACTACAAAGTGCATTGTTCAATGCCGTAGCGCTAGCAATTAAAGTTGCCGGTTCTGTAATGCTAATACTCGCGGTATCCTCGCAATTGTTGAAGTCTGTTACTGTCACAGTGTATGTTCCAGCAGATAGGCCAGAAACTGTATCTGATGCCGTTCCATTAGACCATAGGAAAGTGTAAGGTGCTGTTCCGCCAGTTCCACTTGCAAATGCCGAACCATCATTTCCACTGTTGCACGATACATTGTTAAGTAATGTTGTGGATGCTGCGAGAATAGTTGGTTCCGTAATCGTTACGGGCTCATCATCTGTACATCCATTTGCATCGGTGATGGTTACTGTATATGTTCCAGCACTTAATCCAGTTATTGAGGCTGTAGTAGCACCATTAGACCAAGCAAAGGCGTAAGGTGCTGTTCCTCCAACTCCAAGTACAGCAGCTGCTCCGTCACTTACTCCATTACAAGATACATTGGTTGTAACTGCCGTTGAAGCGATGAGCAAAGCTGGTTCAGTGATTGTAATTGATGTAGTATCAGTACATCCATTTGCATCCGTTGCTGTGATGGTATATGTTCCAGCAGCAAGGTTTGTTAAACTCGTATTTGCAGATCCATTCGACCACAAGTATGAGTAGGGTGAAGTTCCACCTGTGGCATTAACACTTGCTGAACCGTCAATTCCACTAAAGCACGAAACGTTATTCGCAACGGTACCTGCAAGAACAAGTGGAGTAGGTTCAGTAATAGTTATGGTAGAGTTGCTCGTACATCCATTGAAATCTGTAATGGTCACCGTGTAAGAACCTGCGATTAAGTTTTCTGCGATAGAGTCTAAATCTCCATTCGACCAGCTGTAAGCGTATGGGGCAGTTCCTCCAATCCCTGAAGCTGATGCCTGACCGTTGCTGCCAGAATTACAAGAAACGTTACTATCAACCACTGCAGTTGCAATCAATAATGAAGGTTGAGTGATGGTTACAGAAGTGTTTTCAGTACATCCGTTAGCGTCTGTGACTGTTACGCCATATGTTCCGGGACTTAAGTTCGTGGCGGTGCTTAATGTATTTCCAGTCGCCCATAAATAAGTATAAGGTGCTGTTCCACCGGAAGCAATAACCGAGGCAGTTCCATTAGCCGCACCAAAGCACAATACATTAGAAGTTGTAGTCACCAAAGTAATTGGTAACGGTTCTGTTATAATAACGCTTGAAGTATCTGTACACCCATTTGCATCTGTTACAGTCAACGTGTAGGTTCCTGCTGATAGGTTTGTTGCAATGGCAGTTAGATCACCATTGGACCAGGCGAAGGAGTAAGCCGTTGTTCCACCAGTAGCAGAAGCTGCAGCAGATCCATCGTTTCCACTAGCACATGAGACAGCTTGTGTCATACTGGTAGAGGCGATTAAAATATTTGGTTCCGTTATCGTAACACTGCTCGTATCCGTACAACCACTTGCATCAGTAACAGTTGCAATATGTGTTCCTGCGGACAAATTAGTTACGATAGAGGCTGTATCACCTAATGGCCAAGCATAAGTGTAAGGTAGTGTTCCACCTGTTCCAGAAACACTTGCAGAACCGTCATTTCCACCATTACAAGACACGTTATTGATTAATGCAGTAGAGGCGATTAATAATGCAGGTTGGCTGATGGATACTGATGAAGTGTCTGTACAAAGATTAGCATCCGTAACCGTCACGATATAGGTTCCTGCTCCAAGTCCTGTTGCAGCAGCGGTGCTTCCACCAAAGCTCCACGCATACGTATAAGGAGCAGTTCCACCTGCAGCAGATGCTGTGGCCGAACCATCAAATAAACCAAAACACGAAATGTTGCTTGATGAAAGAATTGAAGCGACAAGTGGAGTAGGCTCCGTAATGGTGATAGTTTCAGTATCAGTACAAAGGTTAGCGTCAGTAACAGTAACCGTATAGGTTCCAGCAGCAAGGCCAGTAACAGCAGCCGTAGTTGCACCATTCGACCAAGCGAAAGAATAAGCTGTAGTTCCGCCAGTAGCAGAAGCCGTTGCTGAACCATCGTTTCCACCATTACAAAGGACATTGTTTCCGAGAGCTATAGAAGCTACAAGAACAGCAGGTTCAGTGATAGTGATTGTTTCCGTATCGTCACAAAGATTAGCATCAGTAACAGTTACCGTATATGTTCCAGCAGTAAGACCAGTTACCGTTGCAGTAGTAGCACCGTTAGACCAAGCGAAGGTGTAAGGAGCAGTTCCACCAGTGGCAGAAGCAGTAGCTGAACCGTCATTTCCACCATTACAAGAGACATTTGCTCCAAGAGTGATCGCGGCTACCAATGGAGTAGGCTCAGTGATGGTGACTGTCTCCGTATCAGTACAAAGGTTAGCGTCAGTAGCAGTTACCGTATAAGTTCCAGCAGCAAGACCAGTTGCATTGGCAGTGGTAGCACCATTCGACCATAAGAATGTATAAGGAGAAGTTCCACCAGTAGCGGAAGCGGTAGCCGAACCATCGATACCACCATTACAAGAAACATTGTTTCCTAAAGCAATAGAAGCAGTAACCGCAGTAGCAGGTTGAGTGATAGTTATGGTCTCTGCATCAGAACAAAGATTTGCATCTGTTGCAGTAACAGTAAATGTTCCAGCAGTCAGGTTAGTAACCGTAGCAGTATTACCACCGTTTGACCAAGCGAAAGAGTAAGGACCTGTTCCGCCAGTAGCAGAAGCTGTAGCTGATCCATCATTACCACCGAAGCAAGAAACGTTGTTGTTCAACGCTGTAGCTGCAAGCACTGGCGTAGGCTCAGTGATGGTGATTGTTTCAGTATCAGTACAAAGGTTAGCGTCAGTAACAGTTACTGTATACGTTCCAGCAGCAAGACCAGTCACATTAGCTGTAGTAGCACCGTTTGACCAAGCAAATGTGTAAGGACTTGTTCCGCCAGTAGCAGAAGCAGTAGCCGAACCGGTGTTTCCACCATTACAAAGGACATTGTTTCCTAAGGCAATTGCGGCAACTAATAATGTAGGCTCAGTGATGGTAATTGTTTCGGTATCGTCACAAAGGTTAGCATCGGTAACAGTCACCGTATAAGTTCCAGCGGCAAGGCCAGTTGCGTTAGCAGTAGTAGCACCATTTGACCAGGCGAAGGTGTAAGGAGCAGTTCCGCCCGTTGCAGAAGCCGTTGCCGAACCATCGTTATTACCATTACAAAGGACATTCGATCCAAGAGCAATAGCCGCCACAAGTGGAGTAGGCTCAGTGATGGTGATTGTTTCCGTATCGTCACAACCGTTCGCATCCGTTGCAGTCACGGTATAAGTTCCAGCAGCAAGACCAGTAGCAGAAGCAGTAGTCGTTCCGTTCGACCAAGCAAAGTTGTAAGGAGCAGTTCCGCCTGTTGCAGAAGCAGTGGCAGTACCATCGATACCACCAGAACAAGAAACATTGTTTCCAAGAGCGATGGCAGCAGTAACGGCAGTAGCAGGTTGAGTGATAGTTATGGTCTCTGTATCAGTACAAAGGTTTGCATCTGTTGCAGTAACAGTGAACGTTCCAGCAGTTAGGTTAGAAACCGTAGCAGTAGTTCCACCGTTAGACCAAGCGAAAGTGTAAGGCCCAGTTCCTCCTGTTGCAGAAGCAGTAGCCGATCCATCGTTACCACCGAAGCAAGAAACGTTGTTGTTCAATGCTGTAGCAGCAACAACTGGCGTAGGCTCAGTAATGGTGATAGTTTCAGTATCAGTACAAAGGTTAGCGTCAGTAACAGTGACAGTATACGTTCCAGCAGCAAGGTTGCTTGCAGTTGCCGCAGTAGTGCCGTTTGACCAAGCGAAAGAATAAGCTGTTGTTCCGCCAGTAGCAGAAGCCGTTGCAGAACCATCGTTTCCACCATTACAAAGGACATTGTTTCCGAGAGCTATAGAAGCTACAAGAACAGCAGGTTCAGTGATAGTGATTGTTTCCGTATCGTCACAAAGGTTAGCGTCAGTAACAGTTACCGTATATGTTCCAGCAGTAAGACCAGTTACCGTTGCAGTAGTAGCACCATTAGACCAAGCGAAGGTGTAAGGAGCAGTTCCACCTGTTGCTGAAGCAGTTGCTGAACCATCGTTACCACCGAAGCAAGAAACATTCGATCCTAGAGCAATCGCGGCTACCAGTGGAATAGGCTCCGTGATAGTGATTGTCTCCGTATCAGTACAAAGGTTAGCGTCAGTAGCAGTAACCGTATAAGTTCCAGCAGCAAGACCAGTAGCAGAAGCAGTAGTCGTTCCGTTCGACCAAGCAAAGTTGTAAGGAGCAGTTCCGCCTGTTGCAGAAGCGGTAGCCGAACCATCGATACCACCAGAACAAGAAACATTGTTTCCAAGAGCGATGGCAGCAGTAACCGCAGTAGCAGGTTGAGTGATAGTTATGGTCTCTGTATCAGTACAAAGGTTTGCATCTGTTGCAGTAACTGTAAATGTTCCAGCAGTCAGGTTAGTAACCGTAGCAGTAGTTCCACCGTTCGACCATGCAAATGTGTAAGGTCCAGTTCCGCCCGTTGCAGACGCAGTAGCCGATCCGTCATTACCACCGAAGCAAGAAACGTTGTTGTTCAATGCGGTAGCAGCAACTACTGGCGTAGGCTCAGTGATAGTGATGGTTTCCGTATCAGTACAAAGGTTAGCATCGGTAACAGTTACCGTATAAGTTCCAGCAGCAAGGCCAGTAACAGCAGCAGTAGTAGCACCGTTTGACCAAGCGAAAGAATAGGCTGTAGTTCCACCCGTTGCAGAAGCCGTAGCCGAACCAGTGTTTCCACCATTACAAAGGACATTATTTCCTAAAGCAATTGTGGCTACTAATAATGTAGGTTCAGTTATGGCTTGCGTTTCAATTCCGGTACATCCGGCATTGTCAGTTATCGTAACCGAATACGTTCCTGCAGTTAATCCACTAATAGAAGCAGAAGTAGCTCCTGTGTTCCATAAGAATGTGTAGGCACCACCGTTTCCGCCAGAACCAGTGGCAGTAATTGTACCATCGTTTCCTCCAAAACATAAAACATTGGTCGATGTAAATGTTGCAGAGACTGGAGTTGGTTCAGTAATAGTTATGTTGTCAGTAGCAGTGCAAAGGTTAGCATCTGTTGCTGTTACAGTGTAAGTTCCAGCTGTTAATCCTGTTGCTGTTGCTGTTGAAGCTCCGTTTGACCATAAATAGGTGATGGCGCCTGTTCCGCCTGAGCCAAAGGCCGTTGCCGAACCGTCATTCCCTCCGTTACACGTAACATTGGTTGATCCAGTTACTGCAACAGTAACTGCTGTGGGCGGTTGCGTGATTGTTGCAATGGCAACAGAAACACATCCGTTAATATCTGAAACAGTGCAGACATAAGTTCCAGCAGTAAGATTTGATGCGGTGGCCGTATTAGCACCGCTGCTCCATGCGTACGAATATGCTGGTGTTCCACCAATTCCAGTAGCTGTTGCTGACCCGTCATTTCCTCCAAAACAACTTACGTTCGTAGAAGATGTGACAGTGGATGTGAGAGGCGCAGCTGGCTGAGTTATTGTTACACTCTCGGTGTTAGTACAACCATTTGCATCGGTAACTGTAAGTGTGTAAGTGCCGACTGCAAGTGCGAAAGCTACATTGGTTGTTGCTCCATTTGACCATGCGTAAGTATAAAGAGGAGTTCCTCCAGTAACAAATGCAAATGCACTTCCCGAGTTAAACCCAGAGCAGCCAATATTGTTACCTGCTATTGTTATCGACAATGGTGCTGGGTCCGAAATAACAACCGATTGGGTAGCAGTACAAGTTGTGCCATCATTTACGGTTACAGAATATGTTCCTGCAGATAATCCTGTGATAGCAGCAGATGTAGCGCCATTAGACCATGCATATGTGTAAGCTCCAGTTCCACCACTTGCTATAGCTGTTGCTGTGCCGTTTACACCAGCGTTGCATGTTGGATTAGTAGAGTTGAGAGAAACAGAAGGGCCTGTAGTCACAGTTACAGTAATGTTTGTAGTGTCAGAACAAGTATTAGCATCTGTTCCAATCACTTGATAGTTGGTTGTTGTCGAGGGACTTGCCAATACTGTGGCACCAGTTGTAGTATTTAATCCAGTACCAGGAGACCAGGCGTACGTGCTAGCTCCACTCGCTGTTAGGGCAGTTGGCGTGCTGCAATACGATGGGTTAGGAGGAGTGATGGATATGGTAGGCTTAGGATTTACAGTGATGGTAATACTCTCACATGATGCACCCCACGAATTACATAATGTATTGTAATATCTTACAAAGTAGGTCGTAGTTACGGCTGGTGAAACCGTTACGACAAAACCACTATCAACAGCATTGGCAATAACGTTGTCGCATGAATTGGCAAACCAATACGGAGTAGTCGTTGAATATGGATAGGAAATTGTTACTTGGCCTTCTTGACTATACCTCGTTCCACCGTTACCGCAATAGCGGGTCATACCAAATGGTGATCCCACAAAATCTATTGAATTATTGGATGCCCATGCGGTAATTGTGTCGACTGATACCGCAAACGACTCCTGAACAAAATTGGCGTTACACTGAGTTGTAGGGACATTTGCAACCCCAATTTGTGTTCCAGTTTCTGATAACACATTTATAAATTCACCTGGAGCCTCCACATCTCCTCTGTAATTAAAGATTATCGTTCCCGGTCCTGTGGCAAATGGAGGAGTGGAACTTATACTATAGTTAACGTTTTGACCAATAGTTCCATTTGGGCCAAGGTCATTACTGGTTGCAGATGTTCCATTGAACGTGGCATTTCCTGCAATTAAATTAATTGATAAAGTTGTGCTTTGAATATTGTTTTCACAATAACTACCCAAAGTAGCACTCACTCCAGTAGGAGTTGGGATGATTTGTGTGCCAACAGTATAGGTATGCACTTGGCTAGGGGCTGATGTGTTAGCAATGGTTACTGTATATGTTCCTGGGTTTAAACTGACATAAGGATTGCTCGATGATCCTGTGTTCCAGGAATAAGTATAAGCTCCGCTTCCAAATTGAGGATCAAGCGTTATGCTTCCTGATGGTGTTCCAGCACATGCATCTATGATCTTTACTCCACTTTCAATCTTAATGTTATCTACCGCTCTGTCACCGTATTGCTGGGTTCCGTCGCTCAATTGTCCGATAAACCTGATCGTGACATGCTGACCATCATAGGCAGATAAATCCACAGAATCACTTAGCCAAGCTGCGCCACTTGCACCAACCTGTGTCCATAAGGTGTCGGCATCTCCCAAGGTTTGAGGTGTAATGTCAGCAATGAGCCATAATATCCCCATGTCACCTGGGTTGCCACCGAAACCTTGAACCCGCATGTTATAATCAAATTTCAAATAGGGCAGCTCTTCTCCTACAATATCAAAGCATGGACTATTTAGTATGGCTTCATCAAAATCACTTAAGAATGAAGCTTCAGTGTAGATATAATTTGAACCTTCACTTGCACCGGTAGGGCCTGTCGGACCGGTTGGAGTTCCGCCACTATTCACAGTCCAATCAAAATCGTCATTTATGCTGTCATTATACCAACTTCCAATCCCAGATTCCCAGCCTTGCGTATATGAAGTCGAAGGAATGACTGGTATCGCTCCAGCTAAAACATTAAAGTCTACAGTAATGGAGGTAGCGAGGCCATCTGTTATGGTTACATTGTAACTTCCAGGAGCCAAGCCCGAAATAGTAGGAGTGTTTCCCCCGGTGGACCAACTGTAAGTATAAGGACCACTGCCAAAAATAGCAGAAGCTGTTGCTGAGGCATGACTTCCCGTTGTACAATATGAATTGGTCGCTTCTACTCCTGAACTTACCAATATGTTATCGATGGCTCTGTCACCTTGAAAATTATTGCCTCGAACACCTTGAAATCTGAATTGGACGGTTTGCCCTGCATAAGTAGAAAGATCGATGAGGTGTTGAACCCAAATGTCTCCATTATTTCCAGAATCTGAGAACAGCGTAGTCCAGTTGGCGATACCGCCAGGATTTGTGTTGACTTGAAAAAACAAATAGCCCATGGCAACCACATCATTTACCTGATTGGTTAACATATGGTTATAAAAACTAATGTAAGGAGCTGAGTTCACCGGAAATGTAAAACAAGGACTGTTTAAATTCCAAATTTGTCCTGTAGTACCATTGGTAGCTTCAGTATATGCGTACACGTTTCCATCTTGAGCATTCGTTGGACCAGTGTTGCCGGAATTACCTACACCGTTATTTTCTGTTTGCCATCCAGGAATGCTATTTGCACCTGAGGCTACTATATCTCCAGTCCATAAAGTTCCAAAGCTATTTTCAAAGCTTTCGTTGAAAGGAAAGGCGGTTATGGTGGTAGTGCATTGTGCTAGAACTTTTCCTGAGTAAAAGGAAAGTGAGATAAGAAGCACAGAAGCGATAAGCAGAGTGTAAAATTTCCGCATAGGTCTAATTAGGTTGGTTTAATAATCCGATGTTAATGAAAAACTATCGAAGGTATTGCGTAGAACGTAATTCACAACCTTATGGTTGGCTTATTGTTGAAAAATGTAGATGAATGATACATTATTTCGGATGAAAGTGCCATTTCGATACATCTATTTAGAGGGCGTAAATAAATTTATAGGTAAAGTGTTTGGTGATTAATAATAGTCGCATATTTGCACCCGCATT
>Ga0209632_10001457_pt1 | contig 23896 bp, 17 predicted proteins | sample COG_10_FD_184754 | JGI IMG/M metagenome (GOLD analysis project Ga0209632, IMG submission 184754) | Pelagic Microbial community sample from North Sea - COGITO 998_met_10 (SPAdes) (version 2) | ecosystem: Environmental > Aquatic > Marine > Neritic zone/Coastal water | place: Helgoland, sampling... | reverse complement strand
AGGAACGTAAAAAATCCTCGAATCTAAACTCCGATTCGTCTGTGAGAGATAACTCTGATGATGATTAAATTTGATGAAAGTTTTCCTGTCCATACGGAAACTCTGACGAATGTAGAAGACCTGAATAAGATACTAGAGGAAGATATCCGAACTGCTGGAGATAGTCTGGGAATGCGAAACCCTTCTGCACAGTGTATGATGACTCGTTGGGATATGCATCACCAATCTAAGGCGTTTCGTATGTTAAGTAATGCAGCTATAGGTCTTGCACAGTTGTTACCTCTTGCAACCAGAACCAACGAAGACGGAACACAGAACCCTACTCAGTATAAAGTGTCTACCTCTTGGGGATTGATATACGGTAAAGGTCAGTTCACCAATAGTCATACGCACTGGCCTGATACTTGGAGTTGGACGTATTGCGTCAGTGGGTGTGAGCAATGCAGTCCTTTAGTCTTTACTCACGCAAATTATCGTGTGACACCTACTGTAAGTACCATGACTATCTTCCCTGGCTGGTTACATCACGAAGTTCCAGAGCATACTTGCGACCATGAAAGAATCATGATTGCTGGTAATCTTTCTAGTTTCTAAAAAATCAAAACACTATATAACCTTCACTATGACAAAATATCGCATCATACAAAAAGTGATATTACATGATTCTTTAGATTACGACCAAGCAAAAGATACAATGAGTATAATGAACGAACAAGTAAAAGACATAGACTTACACATTGAAGAGTATCAAGAGATAAGAAAAGCACGACTTGGCCGTGACCCTGATTTACATTAACGGACTAAATACTCTGTAAGGAGTATTGACTATGAATGAAAATTATTTTATGGGACAAGACGGTTTCGTCTGGTTCACTGGAGTCGTGGAAGATAGAAACGACCCAGAAAAATTGGGAAGAGTTCGTGTCCGTTGTTTAGGTTGGCATTCAGAAAGTTTAGTAAACATACCTAAAAGTGATTTGCCTTGGGCTCACATTATGCACCCCATCACCGACCCTTCCATGCAAGGACTAGGGAACACCCCTTCTTTTCTTGTTGAAGGAAGTTGGGTTGTGGGCTTCTTCTTGGACGCAGTGGAGAAACAACAACCACTCATCATAGGTTCATTGCCTGGCAAACCCACCTCAGTTGCAGATGCGACTAGAGGATTTGGTGACCCTAACGCAAAGTACCCCTCAGAAAAAATTACACACTCCAATCATTCAATCAATGAACCAGACACCAATCGTCTTGCACAGGGTATTGTTTCTGAAACACACAAGTCACTTGAAAGAAGAAGAAAGAATAAACTCGCAGATGTTCCTACTGCTGGTAAACCTGGCCTAAACAACTCACAAGAATTTTCTACTTCTGTCGCAAATGGTAAGTGGAGTGAACCTCACCCTAAATCTGTATTCAGTAATCAAGACCCATACCCTTCTGCAAAGTATCCATTCAATCATGTTCAAGAGTCGGAGAGTGGACACGTCTTTGAGATAGATGATACACCAGACAATGAGAGATTATACAGAGAGCATATGTCTGGAACATTTGAGGAGATACACCCACAGGGAACAAGAGTTACAAAAGTTGTTTATGATGATTACGAGATTATCGCAAGAAATAAAAAGATAGTTATCAATGCAGTTGGAAAAGATGCAAAAACAGGTAATCCAAGTGGAGCCCTAGACTTGACTGTATATGGAAGTGTTAGACAATATGTAGATGGAGATTACACACTTGACATAACTGGAAACTATATTCGTAGAGTTGGACTAAATGAGATTGTAAAGATAGGTGGAAAGAAAGGTGAAGATGGTAATCCCATAGGTGGTAATATGGAAACTGAAATTGTAAATGGAAGTTACAATCTGTCTGTCGATAAAAACTACATTGCAACTATCGGACAGATACTAGGAGATATAACAACAACAGTTAGTGGAAATGAAACTAGGACAGTGGGTGGAACACAGGACATAACTGTGACCTCTGATATTTCAGTCACATCTACAACTGCATCAATCGTTCAAACTGCACTACAGGACTTTGGTGTTATAGCTATCAATGATGTGTCTATTGTAGCTGGTAACGAAACATCACATGGTTCTGGTAGTAATGTTACAATTAACTATGAAGAAAATGTAACAGAAACAATTGGTGGAACATTAAGTCAAAGTGTAACAGGTGCAGTTACAGAAACTTACAGTTCATCTCTTACAACTAAAATATCTGGTGTAACAGGTATTAAGTATAGTGGTGATGCAACTCATCATTATGTCGGTGCGTTCAAAGAGAAAATTGATGGGGATACATTTATTGACGTAAAAGGTGACGGAGCTTTAACTGACCACGTTCACCCAGTATCACCAGCAAGAGGAACTGGTACAGATGAAGTTGCCCCAGTAAATTAGGAGAAATAAATGACTTGTGGAGCAAATATAAACTTTGATGCAGTAACAGGTGCAACTGCTGATTTAAAAAGTAAACTAACATCACAACTTGGTGGGAACTTTACTTCTGCGTCTGCACTGAAGGACGCAGTTTCAGCAAACATAACAAGTGTATCATCAAACTTATCAAGTATGTTACCAGAGATACCCTCTGTACCAGCAATAAGTTTTCAAGGAGAACTGACTGCGTTAGCAAGTTTTGATTTATCAACCCCAGCAGGTTTGTTAGATTACCAATCTAAGTTATCCTCAATCACTGATAATTTTGGAAGTGCATTATCAGCTAATGGTTTCGACCTTGATGATTTAGTTTCAAAAGCTGCACCAGCAATATCAAGTGCAACAGATGCTCTATCAAGTGCATCAGATTTGTTAAGTGGTAGTTTACCAAGTGTGCCAAGTTTTGATATATGTAAAGACTGTCCAAACTTCGAACTAAAAGCTGGTGCGACAGAAGCAATCCAATCTGCACAAGAAACTGTTCTCTCAAATGCTAAAGGTATAGCAGAAGAATTTGCAGAGGTTTCTACGAATGTAGATTTTAATGCACAGTTTAGTGAGATGACGACTAAAGCAAATAAAATACTTGCAGACCCAGATGTTCAGGCACAAATATCTTCTGACATTTCATCTGCACAAGAACAGATAACAGCAGACATAGAAAGTGCTAAAGATTTACTTCCAGCTAATTTGTCTGTTACCATACCTAAGTTTTCACCATTCAAGTAATGTTGTATAAATAATACATTAGGAGTAGAGGTATGTCTGCATACAATGACGCACAAAGAAATAATGATATTAGTCGTAATGTAAAACAGTATAGAGATTTAGATTTATTCTTTAGTAAAAAGTCTGATAAAGATATAAACAGAGTAACTGACATTGAAGCAGTTAAACGTTCTGTTCGTAATTTAATTTTATTAAACACTTATGAAAAACCTTTTCACCCAGAAATTGGTGGTAATGTAAGAGGAATGTTATTTGAATTAATGACCCCTATGGTTGCGTCTGTTATCTCAAGAAAGATAGAAGACTCAATTATAAACCACGAACCAAGAGCAAGACTTGTGGGTGTAAGAACAAATCCAAACTTTGATTCAAACGGTTATCAAGTTACCGTATATTTTTATGTGGTAAACGCACCAACAGAATTAATTGAACTTGACGCATTTCTAGAGAGGTTACGATAGATGGCAATAAATGATAAAAAATTAAGAGTTACAGAATTTGATTTTGACACTGTAAAAGAAAATTTTAAAACATTTCTAAAAGGACAAAATGAATTTACTGACTATGACTTTGAAGGTTCTGGTATGAATATATTATTAGACACCCTCGCATACAATACTCACTATCTTGGTTTCAATGCAAATATGTTAGCAAACGAAATGTTCTTGGATAGTGCATCACTTCGTTCCAGTGTGGTATCTCATGCAAAGATGTTAGGGTATGAGGTAGGTTCACCTAGAGCTCCTATTGCAACAATCAATGTTTCACTTACAACATCAAATTCAACTGCGATAATGTCTGCTGGTACAACATTCAACACAACTATTGATGGTGTTAATTTTCAATTTGTAACAATTAATGATAAGACTTCTCAAAACACAGGTTCGTCTATTCCCTTTGATAGCACAGAAATTTATGAGGGAACATATGCAAGTACGAAATATATTGTGGACAGTAATGATGTTGACCAAAGATTTATGTTGACAGATATTCGTGCAGATACAACAACACTCACAGTAAAAGTTCAAAACTCAACAACAGATACAACTTCTACGACATACACAAAGGCAACTGACATAACACAACTGTCAAGTGTAAGTACAGTTTATTATTTACAAGAAACAGAAAGTGGTAAGTTTGAAATTTACTTTGGAGATGGTGCAACCAGTGTTGCAGTATCAGATGGTAATGTAGTTATACTAAATTATGTGATTACTAATAAAACTGCAGCTAACGGTGCATCATCTTTTGTTAGAACAGAATCAATAGATACGGTTACAAATATTTCAGTTACAACAGTCGCAAATGCAAGTGGTGGTGCTGAAGCAGAATCTTCTAGTTCTATAAAATTAAACGCACCATTAGATTACGCATCACAAGGTCGTGCAGTTACAGCAGAGGATTATAAAGTTTATGTAAAAAAACTTTTTCCTAATACACAAGCTGTTTCAGTGTGGGGTGGTGAAGATGGAAGTTATAATACGAGTACAGGTGTAAGTTCAACACCAGAGTACGGTAAAGTTTTTATATCAGTAAAGAGTACAACTGCACTTAATCTCACAACATCACAAAAAGAAAATTTGGTAAAGGATTTAAGTTCTTTTAAAGTTGCGTCTATTACACCAGTGGTAGTTGACCCAGAAACAACATTTTTAATTTTAGGTATTTCATTTAATTACAACTCATCTGCAACAACACAAGGTAAATCAGATTTAGAAACTTTAGTTGTTAATACAATAACTGCTTACTCAAATGCAAGACTAGAAACATTCAACTCACCATTTAGACATTCACAATTAACTGGACAAATAGATGGTGTGGACAATTCAATTCTAAACAATACAACGACAGTGACTATGGGTAAATTTTTTACACCATCATTAAATACATCTACAAACTATACAATTAATTTTGCAAATGCATTTTACAATCCTCACTCTGAACACAATAAGAGTGGTGGTGGTATTCTTGCATCAACAGGTTTTCAAATTGACGGAGATACTACCACAGAATATTTCTTTGATGAAGATGGTGCTGGTGTAGTAAGAATATACTCTGTGGTTTCTGGTGTAAGAACCTATTTAAGTTCTGCAGCTGGTACAATAGATTATGCAAATGGAACTGTGTCTATTAACGCAGTAAAGATAACAGCAGTATCAAATGTAGATGGAGAAACATCTAATAACATAAGAATAACTGCAATACCAAGTTCTAATGATATTGTTCCAGTTCGTAATCAATTATTAGAAATAGATTTAATTAACTCAAATGTAACAGGACAAGTAGACAATACTACAACAACTGGTGTAGGTTATACAACTACAACATCTGGAACTGCAAGTACAACATCAGTTAATACAACTACATCTTATCCTACTTCTTCTGGATACTAATCAATGGCAGATGAAAAGTCAAAACTTCAGACTAAACTTTCACCACTTATAGAAGGACAGGTGCCTGATTTTATACAGGCTGACCACCCAATTTTTGTTAAGTTCTTAAAAGAGTATTACAAGTTTTTAGAAGCAGGTCAAGTTACATATACAGTTGTAAACAGTTATGTGCGTTATGAAACAACAACGACTGCGTATGTGTTAGATGAACAAGATGGTGATAGGATACTTACAGAAGATACTGCACAATTTACAAATGGTGAAATTGTAAAAGGTGAAACATCAAATGCAACTGCAACAATACTTGTAGAAGATTCAAGAAACAAAAGACTTTATATATCGTCACAACAAAAGTTTATTACTGGTGAAACATTTACTGGACAAACTTCTAATGCTCAAGGAAGTATCACACAATATCGTGCAAACCCTATACAAAACATACAACAACTTTTAGAGTATGCAGATGTAGATAATACTATCTTTGATTTCTTAGACCAGATGCGTTCTTCATTAATGACCTCCATACCAGAGTCACTTGCAACTAGTGTATCAAAAAGAAAATTACTTAAGAACATTAAAGACTTGTATTCAGCTAAAGGTACAAAAGAAGGACACGAACTATTCTTTAGAATATTACTTGGAGAAGAAGCAAACATATTCTATCCCACAGAACATATGTTGCGTGTGTCGAATGGTGACTGGAGAACGGAAACAATCTTAAGATGTTCTGGTTTTGCTGGTGTGTCTGGTGATGAGATTATCAATCAAAAGATTACTGCACAGACTTCTGGTGCTACTGCAATTGTTAATGATGCGATTACATTTCAAGAGGGAACACAATCTGTTACAGAACTAGAACTTGCAAATATTGATGGAGTATTTCAAGACGGTGAAACAATAACTGCAAACTCTACTGTAAGAGATGTTGATGTTTCATTTACTGTAGAAGCTATACTGTCTTCTGCATCACTTATTAATACTGGTATTCTTCACACAGACCAAGAACCTGTAGAGATAGAAAACTTAGGAAACAACAAAGCAGAGTTAGTTGTGAGTGGTATCACAAGTGGTTCGGTAAGTGAAGTCATAGTTGATGATGCTGGTTCTGGATATGAGGTAGGAGATGTTCTTACCTTTACAACTTCAGAGAGTGATACTAAATCTGCAGCTGGTTTTGTCAGTGTAATTGGTGGTGGTATACAATTAGAAGCTGGGACACTAGATGACTCTGAAGTTACATCAGATGTAATCATTATAGAAGATGGAACAACTGCGTCAGAAGAGTCATTTAATATTGTTTTAGATAGAACAGATGTAGATGGTGCAAATGCAAATGATGATATCATACTTGATGGAACAGATGCAACAAGTTCTAATGCTGGGTTTTCATTACTTACTGATACAGTCGTTACAACAAACGACACATACGGAACTCCAAATGATAGACTGTTCTTAGAAGAAGATACTTTCACTACAGCAGAGAGAGGTTCTATACAAAGAATATTCTTATCAGAGGGTGGACTTTACAATTCAGATTTACCAACTGTTACAATTACAAGTACAGGTGGTACAGGTGCAGCTCTTACTGCATTAACAAATGATATTGGTTCTGCAAAATCTATCAATGTAAACAATACAGGTTTTAATTACTTAAGTAATAATCCTCCAGAGATAGAACTACGAGCTCACTTTATTCTTAAAGACGTTACAGGAACATTCTCTGCAACTAATACTTTAACAACTCACACTGGTGTAGTTAAAGGTTTTGACACCAACACGAAAGTTCTTGACACAACATTTGAAGATGTAATCAGAACGGTACAGGAACAAGAAGGAACTTTCAACGAAGAGATTGCATTAGAGGCTGGTACAACTATTTTAGAACCTCAAGGTATTTTACTTGAAGATGAATTAGACTTTGATGATGGTGAGGGTATACTACTTGAAACTGGTGGTTCTATTTTATTAGATGGTGAAAGTAAACAGACATACAATATTACAATAGAAGAAGGAACAATACCTTTTACTTCTATTGGAAATATTATACAAGAAGATAACAGTGGTGAAATACTTTTAGAAGGTAATCACAACGAACAAGTACAACACGCAAATAGTAAACTATTACTTAACAGATACAGAGAGAATAATCCTAACTCTAGTTACCTAGTGATTGAAGCTGGTAATAGTGGAGATGAGAACGATAGAGTATCTACAGAAGAGTTTGGTAATTTACTTATATTAAATGGAACAGACTCAGATGGAACAGATGCAATGGGTTCATTATTATTCCCAGATGAAACTGGTAATGGTAATATGGTTTATGACCAATCTGCATCTGGTATAGATGTTGGTTCAGATATCATACACGAAAGTGGTATTGACTTTTCTAAAAAGAATGTTACAATAACTGATTCGAGTGGTGCGTCTGGTACAATTATTAAAGCTGACATTGCAAAAGGAACAACAGTTGTAGATACTATTTCAACATCAGTTGGAAGTTATGAAGGTATCGAAAGTATTATCGGTGAAGATTTAATTAGAATACAAGATTCTTATTTCTATCAAGACTATTCATACGAAGTTCAAATTGGTGCGTCATTAACTTCTTATCTAAATGAATTAAAGAAAGCAGTACACCCTGCTGGATTTGCACCATTTGGTAAAGTGACAATTGCAACTGCACTTAATGCTGGTATTAAAACTGCTGGTTCTGAAGTACCTGGCTACGAAGAGAAGTTCTCACCAATCCTTGCATCTGCTCTTGAGAATATCTTTGAACAAGTTTTTGGAATGAGATTAAAAGCAGACAACTCTGGTATTACGCATAGAGATGATAAAATCATTTACGAAACAGGACACGTTGCTGGAGATAATTTAATCCTTGATGGTTCATCATCAGTAGCTGCATCTAATACACCAAGTAATATTTCAATATTATTAGAGAGTGGTTCTCAACCAGATGGATATGATTATGATGTTGCATACTTAGTTCTAAACTCAAGTGATGGGTTCAATGATGAGGGTGGTAAGTTAGATGTTGAAGCTGGTTCAATCACAGATGAATACGATAACATACTTGATGAGAGTGGTAATCTGTTTGCACTAGAAGATGGTTTCATTAAACAAGGTGATGACATACTCTTTGAGGGAACAGTAGTAGACAATGAAGTTGCTGGTGGAGTAATGAAGTCAGAGAGTGCTCATAATGGTGTGGGTGGATTAAATGAGAAAACACTTGCGAAAGAACACGTTGTTAAATTAAGTGTCAAACCAACAGTTAGACAAAGTAGAAACCTATTAACACACATTGCAACAAACACATTTGAGTTTGAAGATGTGACTGGTATTCAGTTAGAGAATGGATTGGTACTAGGACTAGAAGATTTTGGTAACACTGATTTAGAATCTAACAATCTTCTTAATGAAGATGACTCTGGAGATTTATTTCTTGCAGAGGAAGGAACATCACCTCTCGTATCAGACAACCTTGTACTAAACGCAACACAAGCTCCAGAGAGTTTTGGTTTCATTGTATTAGATGGAACAGATGCAGATGGTTCTAATGCTGGTGATAATATTAATATGGAAGACTCACATGATATTGACACTGCAAGATTAATCACAGAAGATTCTTATGTTGTGCAGATTGGACAGGCAAGACAAAATGCTGGTGAGAAGATAATCGTAGAGGATAATAGAAGTAGTGCAGTTCAATTAAGTCAGATAGGTAGTTTTACATTTGCAGAGTTCTTGAGAAGAGATAAGATTATTATAGAGAATAACTTTGACATTAATCATTTAGAATTTAAACATCATATTTCAGTAGAGGGTGGAGAGTCACCTATCGCACTAGAAGATAGTGAGTTCTTTGTAGAGTTAGAAGAAGAAACAAAATATAAAACAAAATATAGGGACAATGGACAGACAGAATCAAGTCAGGCTCATGGAGAAGAGGCAGATGGTATTTCATTAGAAGCAGAATCAGGAAGTTTAGTTGTGGAAGATTATTCAACAAACTCATTATTAGAAGCTATATTACTAGAAAGTGGAACACAAGTAGGTGGACAAGACCACCTTGCAATAGAAAGTTCTCTTACAAGAGATGATGATATTGATGATGGTTTCTTATTAGAAGATGGTACAGGTCAAGATGCTGGTGATGTTATTATATTAAATGGAACAGACAGTTCTAGTTCAGATGCTGGTTTCAAACTACTATCACAACTTGACGAAGATGAAATACTCCAGAACCCAAGAGTATTCTTGATGGAAACATCAAATGTATTTCCAAGTGTTGGTTCAATACCACTAAGTAATTTCACACTAAATAGTACAAGTAGTGGTTATGACCCAGTAACACATTCATCTGTTATTACAACTAGAGATACTGGTGACATTGCACTTGAAGATGGAACAGACACAAACGATTCCTCAAATGGTTTCTTACTAGAAGAAACAAGTGGGGATAATTTAGATTTAGAGGGTGCAACTGGTATAACACCGTAACAAGTTGTATAAATAATTCAAAAGGATTAAAGAATGTCAGCAATCATTACAGAAAAATTCAGACAACATAACGCAAGAAACTTTTATGAGTCTTTTTCAGAGGCATCAGCAGATGTCTACTACCTTTTCTTAGGAAAGGCCACACCATTTACCACAGGTACAACTGGAGGAAGTGACAGTTCACCTTCCACACCAGCAGACAGTGTATCCAGAGAATTTTATAACTGGGACTCAATGTTAGGTGCAAAGAAGGTTACATCTTCTGATATTGCTTATGCAATACCAAGAAGAAACTGGTCAAACACCACAGTCTTTGATATGTACAAAGACAATATCAGTTCATCAAACACTGCTACAAGTGGTGCGTCTAATCTATTTGACTCTACATTCTTCTTCGTAACATCAGATTTTAGAGTATATAAAGTGCTTGACAATAACGGTGGAACTGCATATAGTGGTACAGAACCCACATCAGAGTCCACATCAGTATTCTCACTTGGTGGTTATGTTCTTAAGTATATGTACAAAATTACTGCGTCACAAGCTGCAAAATATGTAACAACAGATTATGTTCCAGTCTTTGATGATTCGACTGTGACTGCAGCTGCAACAGATGGTGCAATAGAAAGTCTTTCTGTTACTGCTGGTTCAGGTTATACAGATGGAACTTACTATGCGGCTGTCTATGGAGATGGAACAAATCAAGGGACATCATCTGGTGCTATAGTTCGTATTACGGTTTCAGGTGGTGCAATACAATCTTTTGGTTTGACTGCTGGTACAGACACAACAATTCATAGTGCTGGTGCTGGATACACATTCGCAACAGTCAATCTAGGTTCAGATTATATTTTCTCAGATAGTTCTCTCTCATCATCTACCACATTAGGTAGTGGAACAGGTGGTGAGGTTACGGTTATCATAGGCCCAAAGGGTGGACATGGTTTTACTGCAATAGATGAATTAGGTGGACACTATGTAATGACTGCAACAACAATCACAGAAGCAGAGGGTGATGATTTTTCAGTTGCAAACGATTTTAGAGAAGTAGGATTAGTTGTTAATCCAAACGCATTTGGAACATCAACTGTTGCAAGTGCTACTACAGCAAGACAAACCTATGCAGTCAAGTTCGCAACTGCGAGTGGTACATTTGATGTAGACGAAAAAATATCACAAGCATCTACTGGTGCGTGTGGTAAAGTTGTAGAGTACGATAGTTCAAATAAAATACTTTACTACCAACAAGAACGATTTGGTGACTATGGAACAAACTCTACTACAGGTGCATTTGTTGCTTTCAGTGGTGCAAACTTAATCACAGGTGCAACTTCTAGTGCAACTGGAACACCTCAAACAACAAGTTCAGAAACAGTAACCCTTGCAAATAATAATACAGCAGTATTTACTGCTGGATATGCAAATCCTGAGCTAGACCCAGACAGTGGAGATATAGTTTACATAGAAAATAGAAAACCAATCCAAAGAGCTTCTGACCAAACAGAAGACATCAAACTTATAATTGAGTTTTAAATATGGCACAGAAAACTGACTTAAATGTCGCACCTTATTATGACGACTTTGATACCACCGATAATTTTCACAGAGTTCTTTTCAGACCTGGCTTTGCAGTTCAGGCTAGAGAGTTAACACAACTCCAGTCTATACTACAAAATCAAATTGAAAGACATGGACAAAATGTATTCAAAGATGGCACAGTTATTATACCAGGCCAAGTATCTATTTCAGACGCATACACTTCGATACAACTTGCATCTACATTTGGTGGAGAAGATGTAGTCGTTGCACAGTATTTAAATACTACAACTCCTGTCACCATAACAGGTGCAACCTCTGGTGTTAAAGCAAGAGTTATTGGAGTTGAAGCAGGAACATCTACAACACAACCTAGACTTTATATTCAATATACTGAAGCAGGAACAGATAACGAAACAACAACTTTCAGTAATTCAGAAAATATTATAGCAGATGCTTCAGTAACACACACTACAACATACGCAACAAATGTTGCATCTGCAACCACGCATACAACAGCAGCTCAAACAGGAACATCTGCAAAAATAGAAAATGGTATCTATTATGTTAGAGGACAATTTGTAAGAGTTGCAGAACAAACTCATGTGATTGATGCTACAAGTGATGTTGCAAATGCGAGAGTTGGTTTGAGTATAACAGAAACACTAGTTACTCCAGAATCAGATAGTTCACTTACAGATAATGCAACAGGTTCACCAAACTATGCAGCCAAAGGTGCTCATAGATTAAAAATAGAATTAACACTTACAAGTCTTGCAGAAAGTTCAGTTGCTGACTCATCTTTCATTGAAATAGTTAGAGTTAGGAATGGTAACGTAGATTATAATGCAAGATTTACAGATTACTCTATTCTTGGTGACACACTTGCACGAAGAACATTTGATGAATCTGGTGATTATACAACAAGACCTTTTCAGTTTGATATGAGAGAGTCTGTAACTAATACTTTAAGAAATAAAACTTTTACTGGAGTATATTCATCTGGTGCAACAACAGATGATGGTAATACTGCATCAGATAGTTTACTTGCACTTTCAGTAACTTCTGGTAAAGCTTATGTAAAGGGATATGAAATTGAAAAAGTTGCTAATAGTATTATAGATGTAAATAAAGCAAGAGATTTTGCTACAGTTAATGCTGGTGTTACAACATTTGAAGTAGGTAACTTTACAAAAATTACAAATTTATACAGCACACCAGATATAGGTGCAGTCAGTGGTGAAACAACTGCATATAATACTTTAAGTTTATTTGACAAAGAAACTGTTACAAGAGGAAGTGCTTCTGGTAATCAAGTTGGTGTTGCAAGAGCAAGAACAATACAACATGATTCTGGAACAGCTGGTAATACAGACGCAGTTTACAAATTATTCTTATTTGATATTAGACCATTTACATATTTAACTTTAAACGATATACCAAGTCCAACACTAATTGCAAGTAGAACAAACGGTGGTGTGAAAATTACAGGTAATACATCTGGTGCAACTGGATTTGTTTTTGGTTCATTAACTTCTGGAACGCAACTTGTTCTTACACAAGTGGTTGGAACATTTAGTTCTGGTGAAAAGTTAATTGCATCTGACTCTGCTGAAACTGGATTAATTATAGAGAATGCAGCTAATGCTGACTTAACAGTATCAGATATAGTTACACATTCTTTCGCAGATGCAAGACAAATATTCATGGACGACTCAGATAGTGGACAAGATTTTACTGCTGATTTAGTTTTACAAACAACTGCTGGTTTAAGTGGTAAAGTTGTTTTAAATGGTACAGATGCAAATAGTAATAATGCTAATGATGATGTCCAATTAGAAGATGCAACTGGTAACATTGCAAGAGAAGATATCAAGACTGCAACACTTACAAGTCCAGAAAAAAATGTTTCATTATTTAAATTACCAAAACCAGTAATTAAAACATTACTTACAACTGATAACAATAACGCAAGTGACTCACAGATAACAGTTCGTAGACAGTTCGTTGGAACAACTACAACTGGTGGTGTGGTATCATTCACTGCTGGAAGTAACGAAACCTTTGTTGGGTTTGCAGAAAAAGATTACACTATGTCTATTCTAACTGCTGGTGATGGTACTGGTAGTCAAGGTGATATAGTTTCTGTATCTGGTAAAACATCTGGAACTGGAACAGCTACACTAACAGTAACCGATAATAGTATATTAGGTTCTGGTGCAAAAGTTAAATTTATAGGTACAATATTAAAGACAAGTGTTGCTTCTAAAGTTAAGACAACACAATTATGTAAACAATTAAAAGTTGATGTAGGTGCTACTCACGCATTTGGTACAAGACCAACAGACGAACAAATATCTTTAGGTCGTGCAGATGCATTTAAAGTAGTGGGTGTGTTTGATTCAGAAGATACCAGTTCAGATGCAACAACACCAGAGTTAACTATTGGAACAATCACAGGAACATTTACTAGAGGTGAACAAATTACAGGTTCATCATCTGGTGCAGTTGCCAGAATTATTGATACAACATCTCCTATGTCATATGTGTTAACAAATGGTTTTGGTGCAACAGACTTTACAACCTCTGACACAATCACTGGAACATCTTCTGGTGCGACTGCAACCATAAGTGCTGTAACTGCTGGAAGTAAAGTAATTACCAGTAACTTTACATTAGATACTGGACAAAGAGATAACTTCTATGACATTTCAAGATTAGTGAGAAAGAAAACTGCAACTGCACCTAGAGGACGACTGTTAGTTGTTTATGATTTCTTTGCACATAGTGCTGGAGAGTTCTTTTCTGTAGATTCTTATTCGAATGTTGGTGGACAAATGGACTATGATAATATTCCAACATACACTGCAACAAGAGTTGACCCAGATGACCCAGAACCAAGTGGAGAGTTTCCTCTTGCTGACTGTATAGATTTTAGACCAACCTGTGAAAACATAACTGGTGCATCATCAACACTTGCAGCCATAGATGAAATTACAGGAGAATCATTTGATTTCTTCCAAAGACAATTTGATGGAACAGGTGCTGTTGTTGTCGACAGTCCTCAACCAGATAGTTTTATACAAGCAGACTTTGAGTTTTTTCTAAGTAAAAGAGCATCATTATTTTTAACACCTGATGGTGATTTTAGATTGGTAGAAGGACAGTCTGCTGAAGACCCAGTTGAACCAAAAGATTTAGACAACACAATGAAATTAGCAACACTGTCTATACCAGCTTATACATTTACACCAGAAGATGTTACTCTTGAAAGATTAAAAACTCAAAGATTTACTATGAGAGATATTGGAAGATTGCAAGATAGAATAGAAAATCTTGAGTTTTCTACTGCATTGAGTTTATTAGAAAGAGATGCAGAGTCATTTGAAATACAAGATGCAAACGGACTAAACAGATTTAAATCTGGGTTTGTTGTAGATAATTTTGCTGGACATAGATTAGGAAATACACCTAATAAAGATTACAAATGTGCAATTGATATGGTTCAAAAAGAACTTAGACCTAAATGTGTTTTAAGAAATACAACTTTATCAGAAGTAAATACAACAGATGCAACTAGACTTAGTGCTGGTTATCAAAAAACTGGTGATATACTCACACTACCTTATACATCAACAACCTTAACAGAACAACCTTATGCAACTAAAGTTGAAAATGTTCAACCATTTCTTGTTGCAAGTTTTGCTGGACAAGTAGAATTATCTCCTTCTGGAGATGAATGGTTTGAAACTGAAGTTGCTCCAGATGTTATTGTAAATGTTGAAGGTAATTTTGATTCTGTGTTGAGTGCAAATAGGAACGCAATAGGAACAGTTTGGAATGCATGGGAAACAACTTGGAGTGGTTCTACAACAAGAAATACAGTAAGATTCTCAGGTGGAGGCGGCATTGGAATGACAGCTAATGTTAGAACTAGAACTTTAGGAACAACCACAGATACAAGAACTGACCAAAGTAGAACTGGATTACAAACAACTGTTGTTGAAAATGTTACAGAAGAGTCATTAGGTACAAAAGTTATTAACAGGTCATTGATACCATTTGTTAGACCAAGAAATATAACATTTACTGGTACAGGATTTAAACCTAAAACTAGAGTTTATGTTTTCTTTGATGGACAAGATGTAAATTCATTTGTCACACCGTTGTCTACTACATATACAACAACAGGAGCTACATCAGTTTCAGCAGGTAGTGCTTTAGTTACGTCTGCAGCTGGTAAGTTAGAGGGAACATTTGCAATACCAGATTACAAGTTTCCTGGCCAAGAATCAAATCCAAAATTTAAAACTGGAGAAGTAGCATTTAGAGTTACATCAAGTGCCACAAACGATAGAAGTGTAGCACCAAAGACTTTTGCAGACGCAATTTATTTTGCAAAGGGAACACTAGAGGTAGAGCAAGAAACTATTGTTGCAACAAGAAATGGAATATTAACACAAGAAAATGTTTCGGAAAATAGAACTCTTACAAGTTCTGTTTTTAGAGCTAATCCACCACCACCAGTGTGGAATGGTACTGGTGACCCACTTGCACAGACATTTATAGTTAATGAGGAAGGTGGTTGTTTTATTACGAAGATTGATTTATATGTTCAAGCAAAAGACGAAAACTTACCTCTTAGAGTTGAAATACGAGAAGTTGTTAATGGTTATCCTGGCCCTAGAGTTTTACCATTTGGTAGAAAGGTATTAGAACCAGCTGATATTAATTTATCAGATGATGCTTCAGTTGCAACGACATTCACTTTTGATTCACCAATATATCTTAGTCAAGGTGTTGAATATTGTTTTGTTACTTTAACAGATAGTTTATTTTACAAAGTTTGGATTTCTGAAATGGGTCAATTAGATGTAGGTGGTTCAAGATTAGTTTCAGAACAACCACATCTTGGAGTATTATTTAAATCACAGAATAATAGAACTTGGAATGCGATACAAGCTGAAGATATGAAATTTACTTTATATCGTGCAGAGTTTAGTCCAACATCTGGACAAGTATCATTAACAAATGATAACATAGGTGATGAAACAACTGCTGAAGATGGTTCAACAGAAGTTTATGGAAGAAGACTTCAGTCCAACCCATTAACTTTAGAAACTACTTCTACTGTTGTAAAAGTTAAACACCCAGACCACGGCATGTATTCCACATCAAACAATGTTACAATTACAGGTGCGAAGTCTGGAATAGAAACAACACTAGATGGTGCGATTACTGCTACTGCAACATCATTAACATTAACTTCTGGAACAGGGTTTGTTGCTAGTAATCTAAGTTCAAGATGTTATGTGAAGGTAGGTAATGAAATTATGTTTGGTACTATTTCTGGAACTGCATTATCAAGTATCACAAGAGGTATAGATGGAACAACTGCAGCTGCACACGCAGATGATGTTACAGTTGAATTTTATCAAATACTTGGAACACCATTAGACCAAATTAATAAGACACACACTGCTCTTGCAAATATAGAGATGGACAGTTATACTATTAGTTTAACAACTGCACCAACAATAACAGGTGCAACTACAAGTGCAGAGGTTGGTGATGTAAGTGTGTTTGCAACAGAAAACTATAGAATGGAATTAATGAAAGGTTTAGTAAGCACATTAGAAATACCAGATACAACTATAACTTCAAGTATAAAAACAACAAGTGGTACAAGTCCAGCTGGTTCAGAGAGTTCTTTCTCTACTGATACAAGTTCAACAGTTATACCACTAAATGAAAATTTTAGATTTACTTCATCAAGATTAATAGCATCTTCTATAAATGAAACAAACGAACTTGGTGGTGCAAAATCTTTCTTTCTTGACATAGTGTTAGATACAACAAGAAGTAATCTTTCACCAGTTGTAGATTTAGAAAGAGCTTCTATTATATCAGTTGCAAATAGATTAGATAATGTAGATAGTTCTTCAGATGTTTATCCCACTACAGAATATAATCCATCAACAGAACCAGATGGTGACCAAAATTCATTTATATACATTACTAAAAAAGTTGCATTAGAAAATCCTGCTACTGCGTTAAAGGTTTTCTTTGCTGGTCATAGACATTCAAGTTCAGAGATTAAAGTATTATTTAAAATACTAAGGTCTGACTCTGCTGATGATTTTGAAGAAATAAGTTATGAGTTTTTTAATACAACAGGGACTACAGATGCAACAACACCTTCATCATTAGATGATGGTGACTTCCAACAATACTTATACACTGCTGGTGTAACAGATGATGGTATTGGAGAACCACTACCAGAGTTTATTGCGTTTGCGATTAAGATAGTTGGACAGGGAACAAATGCAGCTGAACCTATAAGAATAAAAGATTTAAGAGTAATCGCACTGGCAACATAATGGAAAACAAATTTTTACAAGTTGAGGGACACACAGATTTAGTAAGAGATACTGAATCTACTGCGATTATAAACAAGAACAAAGGTGCATATATGTTAGCAAAGAAAAGGGCAGAATCTGCACAAAGAGAAAGAGATGCAATAAGAAACGCATCAAGAGAGATAAATAATATTAAATGTGAAATGCACGAAATTAAATCTATGTTAAAAACATTACTGGATAAAAACTAATGGCAATTACAGCAGGACAAGTCACTACAACTTCAACACTCGAACAGTTTAGAGTAGAGTTTAATAAACTCCAAACTGATGTAAGTGGTATTGAAGCAGGTAGTTTAAGTTTTACAAATATATCTGCAACAACAATATCAGTTGCAGAGTTGACAGTTACATCTACGTTTAGTGCTGACACAATACTATTTGAGGGTTCAACTGATGATGATAATGAAACATCATTAGGTGTTATTGACCCTACTGCTGATAGAACGATAAACTTACCTAACGAATCTGGTACATTAATATCCACAGGAACAACTGCAAATACATTTATTACTGGACAAACATCTATTACTTCTGGTGATATTGTTTCTGGTAATGATGAATTATTAGTAAGTGATGCAGACGCATCTTCATTAAAAAGAATTACAGTTGACAATCTAATCAGTTCTGCTGGTGGTTTAACAGCTGTGGTTTCAGATACCACGCCTCAACTTGGAGGTTTTCTTGATGGTCAGGGCAATGATGTTAGAGATATAGGATTATTAGAAGCAGACAATCTTAGTGGTTCTTATGGTAGTTCATCTGCACCGATTACAATTACTGTTACCGTTGCAAGTAAAACAGCTGCACACCCATACAATGGAGATGGAAGTAGTAGTGCATATTTCTTAGACGGTGTTGAATCACCAGCACTACAATTAAATGGTGTAGATAATACAACTTCTGACTCTGGATATTATTATAAGTTTGACCAAGCAGACAGTTCTAATAGTGGACACCCAATATTATTTTATCTTGATGCAGACAAAACCACCATATACTCAACAGGAGTAACAACAAGTGGTACGCCAGGAAATTCTGGTGCGTACACACAGATTGATGTAGATGAAGATACACCAAGTATTCTTTATTACCAGTGTTACAACCACGCATATATGGGTAACCACGCAATCGTATTAGGTTCAAATAAAATAAATCATACAGAAGCACTTATAAGTTTTCCAACTACTACTGGAACTTTAATTGGTTCTGGTGACACAGGAACTTTACCACTTGCAACTATTGATATAGATGGTGGTTCAGATATAGGTGCAGATTTAACATCAAGTGATTTGATTATAGTAGATGATGGTGCTGCTGGAACAAACAAAAAAGCTGCATTATCAAGATTAACAACATTTATGTCTGCACAAGGATTCAGTTCAGACGACCCAACTGCTCTTGCAATTGCACTTGGATAAATATTATAAATAGTTTAAAAGACTAAAACTTTAGGAGAGAAAAAATGGCAGATGACGCTTCCGTTTCAATACAAGCCACTATCTTACCAGACGAGATTGCAAAAACTCTGACTGGGTCAATGACTGTTGCACCAGCTGATGCAAATGATAAGTGGTATTACAAACTAACAGCTTGTACAAATTCAAGCACAGACTTAATCGCTGGTAGTTTCTTAGACTACACAGCAGTTGATGATGACACTGCACCGACAGCAATCACAACATCAGACAAAGTAAAATTCTTATTTGTTCAGAACACAAGTTCAGCAGATGGTGTTTATCTTGTTCTTGATGGTGGTACAGCTGCAAATGATGTTGCAGATGGTATATTCATTGGCCCAAGTGAAACATTTTGTGCAAGACTTCCAAACACAACAGTTGGAAATCTTCACGCAATTTCATCTGATATAGCAGATGCTGGTGATGCAACTGCAAACTTAATTGTGTGTGCATTAATAGATGATGTTGCGTAAGGAGTAATATCAAATGGCTAATACATTTAAAAATAAAACCTTTGATGGTTCTAGTACAGCTGCAAACTCGGATATGATTCCTTACACTGCACCAAGTTCAACAACAACAGTTGTAATTGGTTTGACAGTTGCAAATACTTCAAACAATCAAATAACTGTTGACATAAAACTTGATGCAAGTACGAATGTATTTCTTGTAAAGAACCTACCCATACCAGCAGGTTCTTCATTTGAATATATGTCAGGGAATAAAATTATTTTACAAGCAGGACATAGTATAAAGATACAATCGGACACAGCAAACAGTGCAGATACCTGTATGAGTATAATGGAGATAACATAAGATGGCATATCTGGGAGCGTCACCACCTGCTGTTTTCTCTGCACCAACTAAAGATGTCTTTAGTGGTGATGGTTCAGAAACCGTTTTTACTTTAAGTAAAAGTGCTGGAAGTGCAGCTACTATAGATGTATTTGTTGCAAACGTAAGACAAGAACCTGATGTTGCTTATACCACAAGTGATAGAACATTAACTTTTACTTCTGCACCAGCATCTGGTTCAAGTAATATTTACGTTATTAATAATTCTACAGTAATAGGTAATGGATTATTACCAGTGCCCGGCAGAGATAGTGACAGTGTTACTAACTTTACTTCAAGTGGAACAATTACTGCAGCCGCAGTAACAGCTAGTGGTGCTTTGACAACAACTAGCACTGCAACCATTGGTGGAGATACTAAGATATCTGGTAATCTTCGTTCTGACTCTAGTGCAGACGGAATACAAATAAACTCAACAGATGGTTCAGCAAATGCTGGTGATTTAATATTACTAGACGGCACAGATGGTTCTGCAACAAATGCTGGTTCAAGTCTTTTATATGAAGATGAAACTGGTGACCCAACTGCTTACTTTGAAGGTAATAATGTTAATTTCAGTGCAGTACCTACTATAACTGATGGTGCGTTAAAATCTGCTGGTAGAGAAACTATATGGGTGCCTGCAAATGCAATGTATGGTAATACTACAAATGGTGCTGAAGCTGCTCAAACAGAATTAGGTAATGGGCCAGAATTAAAACACATAGCATTTGACAAAGACTCAGATGAGTTTGCACAATTTGCTATATCTTTTCCCAAATCATGGAATGAAGGAACAGTATCTTTCAAAGCATACTTTACTGGAAACAGTACAAACACAGGAACAGTTGCGTTTAAACTTGCTGGTGTTGGTCTTGCTGATGGTGAACTAACAAATATTGCATTTGGAACTGCTGTTCAGGCAGAAGCAAAAGCACATAGTGGTGTCGCATATAATTTAAATATAACAAGAGAAAGTGGTGCAATTACAATTGCTGGTACTCCAGTAGCAGAAGAATATGTATTCTTTGAGATTTCAAGAGATGTATCAGAAGATAACTTTTCAGCAGACGCATTACTTTTAGGTATCAAATTATTCTTTACAACAAATGCTGGGAATGACGCATAATGTCTTTTGGTTTTACTACATTAGGGTTTGGTTCTGGTGGTGGAGCAGGAGCTACACCATTTGATTTAACAGGATTTTTAGTTATTGCTGGTGGTGGTTCTGGTGGGCCATACGGTGGTGGAGGTGGAGCAGGTGGTTATCGTTCATCTTTTAATAGTGAAAATTCTGGTGGTACTGGTAGTGCTGAAACTACTTTATCTTTAGAAACTAATACTGAATACACCGTAACCGTTGGTGCTGGAGGGTCTGCATCTGCTAAAAACCCAGGCGCTAACTCTGTACTTGCAACAGTCACTTCAATAGGAGGAGGTGGAGGTGGTACAGGTTTTGGTGATGCTGAAGCAAGTGACGGTGGTGGAAATGGTGGCTCTGGTGGTGGACAATGTTATGGTCAAGGTTCTGTTGGTTCAGGAACTGCTAATCAAGGTAATAATGGTGGTTCTGGTTCATATAGTTTTTGGAGTTTTCCATCTGGTGGTGGAGGAGGTGCATCTGCTGTTGGTGCTAATAGCTCTGGTAGTAATTCTGGAAGTGGTGGTGCTGGAAGAGCATCAACAATTTCTGGTACATCTGTAACTCGTGCTGGTGGTGGTGGAGGTGGTACTCCAAATGGAGGCCCATACTCTGGTGGTTCTGCTGGTTCTGGCGGTTCAGGTGGTGGTGGTAATGGTGCAAGAGGTGCTGCTACTGCTACAAGTGGAACTGTGAATACTGGTGGCGGTGGTGGTGCTACTGGTTATAATGGTTCTAGTTATGGAACAAATGGTGCTGGTGGTTCTGGGTTGGTAATTATCAAATTACCAGATGGTATAAGTGCTAGTGTTGGTGCTGGTTTAACATCTACAGGAACTACTGGAGTGGTAACATTTACAGCTGGAACTGGTGTGGTTACTTTTAGTTAGGAATAGTTATGGCACATTATGCATACTTAGATGAAAATAATGTTGTAGTTGATGTTATTACAGGTAAAGAAGAAGGAGAAGACGGAGTAGATTGGGAAGCATGGTATACTAAATTTAGAGGATTAACTTGTAAAAGAACTTCTTACAATACTTATGAAGGTGTTCATTTAAAAGGTGGTACACCATTTAGAAAGAATTTTGCAGCTATAGGTGGTTCATATGATGCAACATTAGATGCGTTTATTCCACGAAAAGATTATGCAAGTTGGACATTAAATACATCTACTTGCATTTGGGAAGCACCAGTAGATTACCCAACGGCTGATGGTGGTGTTGCACTACACATTTGGGACGAAGATGTTTATCAAGCAGATACAGGTGACCCAAAAACAAAAGGTTGGGTGCTATATAATGTTGAGGGTGAAACCCCATAAATAAGAATAAAGGAAATTAGATGCCATATTTAGGAAGAAGTTCAGACGGTTTTGGGGTTAGGGATAGATTTGTCTATACTGCGTCAGGTAGTGAAACATCTGTCAGTGGTGCAGACGATAATAGTAGAACTCTTAAATTTCAAGATGGTACATATGTAGATGTATATCTAAACGGTGTTTTACTTCTAAGAGATACAGACTATAATACATCAACTGCAAACACAATAGGTAGTCTTGCATCTTTAGCCGCAAGTGATATTGTTGAAGTAGTTGTGTATGACGTGTTCACTGTTGCAGACACAGTATCAAAAACAAGTGGTGGAACATTTGGTGGCACAGTAACAGTCAATGGTAATATATCAACCACGTCTGGAGTTATAACTGATGAAGAAGGACAGATAAACGACCACAGGTCAATCATGTTAGAGGGGACTGATAGTAATTTTTCCAACGAGGGTTCAGTTATATTATTAGATGGTACAGATGGTTCTGCAACAAATGCTGGTGAAAAACTTTTATTTGAAAAAGATACACTCTCATCTTTAATTAGAGAAAATGAAGATGTTATCGTATTAGAAGATAATGATGAAAATGGATTTTTATTTCAAGATACAAGCACAAGTGCAAGAGTATCAACAACTAAAATAATTCTTGAAAGAGGAACTAACCTTGAAACACCCAATACATTAACTGCACCAAAAGTAACTGGTGTTTCTGAGATTGCAAATGTAGGTGGTGGACAAAATACAAACTTCGATAATAGTGTATCAGTAGATATTGAAGCAATGTCTTTAGGTGCTGGTTCACACATATTAGATTTAAATAGAAACGCAAACTTTGAATTAACATTAAGTGGTAATATAACACTTGCAAATCCAGCTGAATTAACAGCAGGAACTACTGGAAGTATTTTTGTTGTACAAGATGGTACAGGTTCTAGAACAGTTGCTTATGGAAGTGTTTGGGATTTTGCTGCTGGAACTGCACCAACAATGACAACCACTGCTAGTGCCGTAGATAGAATAGATTACATTGTAAGAAGTTCAACAAAAATTCACGCAGTTGCTACATTGGCGTATTCATAATATGATAAATAGAAACAGGAGAA
>Ga0209632_10001456_pt1 | contig 23908 bp, 19 predicted proteins | sample COG_10_FD_184754 | JGI IMG/M metagenome (GOLD analysis project Ga0209632, IMG submission 184754) | Pelagic Microbial community sample from North Sea - COGITO 998_met_10 (SPAdes) (version 2) | ecosystem: Environmental > Aquatic > Marine > Neritic zone/Coastal water | place: Helgoland, sampling... | reverse complement strand
GTTGATTTTCTAAAATATCCCGAAAAATTTAAAGATGCGGGTGCCAAAATACCTACCGGAGTACTACTAGAAGGACCTCCCGGAACCGGGAAAACAATGTTAGCAAAAGCAACTTCAAATGAAGCCGATGTGAGTTTTATTTATGCCAATGGGTCTCAATTTATTGAAATGTATGTAGGTGTAGGTGCTTCAAGAGTCCGTAAATTATTTGAACAAGCAAAAGAAAACAAACCATGTATTGTATTTATTGATGAAATTGACGCAGTCGGTCGTTCGCGAACCAGTGGTTTTGAAAGCAATAGTGAACAAGACCAAACCATTAATCAATTGCTGACGAATATGGATGGTTTCGATAAAAATGATGGAATTATTGTGATGGGAGCAACTAATCGCGCCGATATGTTGGATTCTGCTCTTACGCGAAAGGGACGATTTGACCGAAAAATCACCGTTGGATTACCGGACAAAGAGGGTCGACAAGAAATATTGGATGTTCATTTAGAAGACAAGATCGTTGAAAAACACTTAAAATTGGATTCTATTTATGAATTAACAAGTGGATTTTCAGGTGCCGATCTAGCAAATTTAGTAAATGAAGCATGTATATTATCGGTGCGTTATAAATTGCCTCATATTAATGAGAAATGTTTTGTAGATGCGTTTGAAAAAACGACGATTGGTTTACCAAAACAAACTGATCGCCGCCCTAAGGAAAATATTAAAATGGTGGCATATCATGAGGCGGGACACACTATAGGTGCGTTGTTTTTCAAAGATATTTTTGATGTACGTCGTGTTACAATTAATGCCAATAATAGTGGTGCCGGAGGTTACACTTTATTTACACCAAAAGAAGAAGTAGTTCAATTTCCGACAAAACGTTATATGCTTGCCAACATTATTGTTTGTTTGGGAGGTCGCGCTGCCGAAATGTTTTTATATAAAACCCAACAAAAAGACCAAAGTGTAGATGAATTGGTTTTTCCTGATATTGATGATTTAAATGTAACTATAGGTGCGTCAAATGATTTGAAGCAAGCACACTCTTTGGCGCGTAACTATATAACCACTTATGGATTAGGCAACAATGTCGGATTATACGATTCAGACGATTCACGTCAGTTTCATACTAAAATGTCGGATTATACCAAAAAACGTATTGATAAAGAAATTGAATCTATTATTGATAAATCCTTGGAATCCATGTTGCGTATTTTGGAAGTAAACAAAGATCAACTGGATAGTATTTCCGATTTATTAATCAATTATAAAACCATTGATGAAACTATGTTACATGAAAAAATCCAAATAACATATGATTTTGATTAGCGCTTACGTTTTGTTTTCCTCTTTTTTTTTCGTTTTCCACCCTTCTTCGTTAGACTTTTACTTGATGGACTTTTACTTCTAATATTTTCCCGTAAAGGACAATTGTTTTTAAAATCGTAATCGTCCGGAGTAAGGGTTTCAATATATTTGGTTATTTTTGTATTATCACCACATATATCTTTTCCACCAATATATTTCACAAAAACACGCAAACATAAAACAACATCCATAATTGCGTCATGTAACGCTTCTTCGTTTGGTTCATAACCAAAATAATGTTTGTATGTTTCTGATAATTTGGGAAATTTATAATAATTCTTTGGCGGTTCTCCCTTTGATTTTAAATACCTATCTAAATTTCTTTGTTTTTCCGATTGTAATTTACACACTTTAATATTGTCTTTCATGGTACATGTCCATTGTTTCTTTCCGGTAAATGTATTGAAAAGTGCTAAACCACGTGTTTTCAATTCTTCATTTTCTAATTGTTCTAATTCATGAAGTAATACATTTTTATCAAAATCGACATTGTGGGCAACCACGTGATCGCAGTTTTCAATATCATCTATAAATTGCTCAAGTGCCTTTTCCATAGTAAGTTTTTTTCCAGGACTAGTCTGTTGAATTTTCATTTTACTAATACCATGGACCTTTGCTGCTCCCTCGCTAATTTCAATTGAATCGTCTATGTCAATCAATTTGTCAAATATTTTTGTTTTTTTTGGAGCAGATGTATCATAATAAATATAACCTAATTGAATAACACGAGGCATAATTGCCTTTTTTTTTCCACTTTCATCTTCTACATAATTAATTTTATCGGTTGTTTCTGTATCAAACACTACGCATGAAAAATCTTTGGAAGTCATATATACTAATATTTATATTTTATAGTATATCCGGACGTTCTTTATGAATTATATATCCTACACCAACAAGGGAAATAATAAACACAATATATAGAATAAGTATAAGCATATACAGTAACAATTTATAAATAATAATAACAATATTATAATTTATTTCCTATAATTATGCTTCTATTTTTTTCTTAATGTTTTTCTTGATTTTTTTGCCACCATATCTAGGAGGTGGATAAGGTGGACTTATAGGAGATGATGGTGAGGTTCTTAAATCTTCCATTTTTTTGAATACAATATCATTAATAATAATTTATATTAAAGAGACGATTTAAAGATTCGTTATAGCACCATATATAATGTTTTTAAAATTATGTGTGTTTCTTGGTTCCTTTCTTTCTATGAGTTATTTAGAATATCATTCTTCCCACCTTAATTGGAAACCCGTTTCACTCGTACATCATACGATTACAGCATCCACCTCCAACTACTTGTTGTATAGCGAACCCGACAAAATATTTCGTATGACAGAATACAATAGTACTGACTTTTCACCGATATACAATTATATTCCAATCATTTCTTGTGCGTATGGTTATTTTGATTTATATCATGCGATTCATGACAAAAAATCCATTGATTTTGTATTTCATGGAATTTTCTTTATAGGAACCACATCATGGGGTCTATATAACAATGTTATTCACTGGTTATATACTGGATTGTTAATCGAAACGAGCAGTATATTTTTAACCATTATTTATCAACATTCAATTATAAAATATTTCTTTTGCACAAGTTTTATTATTTATCGTAATCTATTGTTTCCTTATATTTCAGGATATTGGGTTTATCATAATTCAAATTTATATGAACCTGGTATGAATAACGAAAAAGTGGTGGCACTATTTATGATAATTATTAACGCATTAAATTTTTTTTGGGGATATAAAGTCATTCATAAACTAATGAAACATTTGAAAGAAGAATAAAAACAAAATATATTATTATTATAATGACAAGTCGAAAATATAAAAGAAAATGTGGTGGAACTAAAAAAAAACGTACTAATAGTACTAAATCAGACAAAAAGATGTTAGATGATTTTAGTCATTTATTTGTAACTTATATTAATCAAATTTTCGGAGATCGCACTTTAAGAACCATTATTTATGAAGAATTTGGTAAAAAAAGTTATAATAAAGATTTGCGTTTTGGTCTTGTTGCTTTCCATCGACATGAAGATCCTTCGGATGAATGGGTTGAAGCAAATGAAAAAGATAGTGTTCCAAAAAAGGAAGCGTCGTATTATGATGATAAAAAGGATCAAGTTACATTAGAAGACAGTGATAATAATCATCATGTATTGTATGATGTTAAAAATAAAAGATATATCGACAGTGTGAATACAGAAGGTATGAAATATCAGCATCAAGAGCGGGATGAAAATGATTCACTATGTCAAAGTTATACCCTTATGTTTTTCTTAGACTTTGAAATGGATAATGATCCAATACAAAAACAAATGCAAATTATAGGCATGTATGAGTGGTTATTGAAACAAAAAAATTTTTTAAATAAAGTGAGAAAAGAAATGTTTTATAAAAAAGACCAGGATAATGAACATTGGATCGATGAAGAAGGAAATATTTTACCTACGCAAAATAAAATCGTTTTTCAATATTTAATTCACCGCATTAAAGACACATTGGTATTGTGGGAAAAATATGGTTATTGGCATTTTATTGAAAAAGGTAACAAAATGAATGTAAAATACGATATTGAAGATTACGGGTTAGAAGGTGACAGTGATTACGAAGATTCAGATGAAGAGGAATCTGATGAAGAAGTTTAAATATTTAGCAAATCAATCAATATTCATAAATATTCATTGATAATAAACAAATTAGTGGATTGTTGTATATTGACGTTCTTCGGCAGCGCGTCTCTTCATTTCATCACGTTTCAACGCAATATTGTATTTATTCGTCCATTTTTCCTTCGTTTCATTCGAAATCGTTGTTCGGAAATGGCGTTCATATTGCTCGGGATTGTCATAAAATAGTTTTCTGGGATCAGGACCAACACCATTTACGTTCAGAGAAACTCTAAAAAACAAATCCTCGTCCGTACTACCAACTTTGTATAGTGGTTTACCCATATAATCACTTTCGAAATATCCGGTTGCCGCATTTCGAATAGTTACACCCGGATGATAAGATGTGCTGAACCCCGTAATACTGGGTTTGTTTCTACCCGTTTTCAACTTGAAAAATCCTTTGTCATTGGCATGAAGTTCACTAAAATTTGTCTTTATCTTGGTTTTTTCACCTCCGGGTGTACGTGAAATTGTTGACATACTTTCACTATCGGCAACTGACATAGAATCATTTAGTTCAGTTTCTCGCCAATAATCAGGTTGACTTGAATCAACCTGAATGAACGTTGTGTCGTTCATTTGTTCATATTCATTTGCTAGTTTTTCTGCGTTAATCATGTAAGTAAAGACGTAAAAACGAAGTGCGGTATGCTTTGCTCGTAAGTTACATTAGCAATAGAACTTTATATTGTTTCGAAATTTATATTTTACAGACCTACATTGTTTCATTCATAATATTAAAAACTGGCAACTATTTATAGAACCATGTCGGAACAATATATTCAATCGCAATATTTAATGAATCAAATTACCAATGATTTCTTCAAAGATCAGGATAATTCGATTGTATTTAAACGTTTCTCGAAACACGATGATTATGTAATGAATAGTGATGAAGAAACCGATATTTCAGAAGATGACATAAAAGAAGTCCAAGAAGAACATTTTAGTTATTTAGATGAAAATAAGGAAGATTTAAGAACTATTTTTGATGTATGTGATAATGAAGTCGACATATTAAAGAAATATACAGTCTATGTTTGCGGATATTCGATAGAACATTACAACGAATCCCCCTATGTTCAGTATTTGTTTGTCCAAGAAAGTGGCAATTATGACTTTCCTTACTTCATGTTTCAATGTTCTAGTAACATTTCGGTCGATGAGTCAGAAGAAATGTCACCAAAACAGGTGTTTTTTCAGAATGAGTGTATGAAACACATATTGAAATTCATTGAACCTTTAGAAGAAAATAATGTGGAGTCTACTCTTCTCCATCCTCAATTCCAGGGGTATATTCAAAGCGATGTCCAAGAAGACACAATATATGCCTTCATAAATATTGATCATTTTCACGCAAAAAAAGGAGTGTTTGGAATCATGGATGAAATTGTTAATAAACATAGCATACTCAATATATCTATCTCAGCACACGTATTTGAAATGTTTTATAATTATCCTAGTTTAATTCACTTGAAAAATAAATGGGGCAATCAAGTTGACTTACCGGTCTTATTATACAAATGTAACTTTGAAGGCGGCATTTATAAAAATGTCCAAGAAACAAGTGAAGATATTATTTCCATTATTGATGACCGAATTGAACATCCTATTCTAGGAAATACTTTCATTTTTTCGTGCCAACCCATAGATGAATCCTCCAGTTCGTCTATAAAACGCTTTTTATGTTTTCTATCGAATCCACTTCATTTAATGAAATCTTTGGATTCTTTTGAAAGTGATGAATCTTTTGCTTTAGGTTCTGTCATTCCTTCTATTGTTGATTACAGTCAATCCTTTTTTTCAGAGAAAAAGGATGAAGAGCAAGAAGATGAAGAAGAACAAGAAGATGCTGAAGAAACAGAAGATGAAGAAGAACAAGAAGATGCTGAAGAAACAGAAGATGAAGAGGAACAAGAAGATGAAGAGGAACAAGAAGATGAAGAGGAACAAGAAGATGAAGAAGAAACAGAAGATGCTGAAGAAACAGAAGATGAAGAAGAAACAGAAGATGAAGAGGAACAAGAAGATGCTGAAGAAACAGAAGATGCTGAAGAAACAGAAGATGCTGAAGAAACAGAAGATGATGAAGAAACAGAAGATGCTGAAGAAACAGAAGATGAAGAGGAACAAGAAGTTATATTGTCAAAAACTGAGCAAAAGGAAGAACTAATCAATTTGGTAGAAAAGCATCATGGGTGTGTATTCTTCCATATTGAACAAAGTAGTGAAACTTTTTCAGCATGGTCTATACGAAACAGTAACTATTTTACAGAATTATAAAATCATTTTATAATATAAATGGAAAATGCTAATAAAGCACAACAATTAGTAACAAAAAATATGGGAAAAGGATTACAAAATACAACGAAACTTGCCGGTGCCACAAAAAATAAACTCAAAATGTTACTAGGAGATTTTGATCTAGGCGTATTTGGAAATATTCTAACTTCTCTGGTCATCATTTATATTTTATACAAAGCATGTTGGTCATATTTGAATAGTTTTAATTATAATACTCAAATTGACTTTATTAAACAATCGTTTTATTATTGGGTATGTATTTTAGCAATTATGGTTGCGTACGCGGCTCTAAGTAGAAGAAAATAAATAATTATTTCGAATTATACAATTATTTATTTATGATATTTACGACTCTTATTATTTTTTCTTTTATCATGTTTTTTCGTTCTACGAATATTTCTTTTTCTCGTTTTTCGTCCACCTACAGAACACGTTGTATTCATGGGTCCCACACTTCCTTCTTTTCCACACAAGGAATTTGGTGTATTGTCTTCCATGTCCTTCGCCATTTTTTTAATAATAGGTACGCCTGCGTGTAAGTCAAATTCTGTTATTGCACCATCGACACTCTTATTTTTCAATTCTTTATTTTCGGTAGTAATAAAATGCCAACAATTGGAATTTCGTATAGGATATATAGGTCCGGCATTTTTATCACCGTCATAATCGTAATATTGAAGCAGATCTAAATCGAATTTAAGAGGGGTCTCACCTTGGTTAATTATATATCTTAAATATACTTTAATTTTATTTTTTTTTGCGTTATTCATAGCTCTAAGTAATTCGGGTTTATTTGAGTCGTTCGCATTTATTTCAAAATCTGCCAAATACTCACGCATAATATGAGAATGTGTGACAATATGAACTTTATTAACGTCATTGTGTTGTTTATAATAATTTGAACTTTTATTATTATACCATTTCATAAATTTTTGTAAATCTCCTGTTTCTATAAATTCGTGACCACTATTTGGACCAGCAGTATCTTGAATTTTACAGAAAGATTGTACTTTATATTCTTGAACACCTGTTTTTTGGTATGTAATGTTTTGCGTTTCGGGAGAGTTTTGCGTAGGTGGTAAATGTAGAATTATGTTATTAGGTAGGTTTCTATAAAATTCTGCGTCTTCTTTTTGTTTCTCAGCAAATTTTTTGTCCCAGTTTCCACTCTTACTTTCAAGAGGAGTACCCTCATAACCACGGTCTTTCGGATAATTACCCCCAATACTTTTCTCATTATCGTGTAGCGTTTTTAATGTGTTCAAAAATTTTAAAAATTTATTAGCCATATGATTAATTTCTTTTGGAAAATTGCCGCGCTTAAATGTTTTCATATGATACTCTTTCAAATAAGGACTTATATATAAATTTAATGTGTCACTTGATTGTAAATTGGTTCCATATAACAACACTGCTGTAATCCATGTTCTGTATAAATTCGATACATATACATGATCGAAATTAAAATAGGGGGTTTGTTTTGAATCCTTGGCATATTCAATTGTCTTCTCAATACCATACGCAGTTGCACCGGGTTCAAAATCTTTACCTCTAGTATACCATTTCCCCTCATCTAGATTATTACAACTCATTACATGACGCGTAAACTGAAATTGAAGTTCACTATGTTTAGTAGGTGGTACATCACTATGTTTAGTAGATGGTACAACACTATGTTTAATAGGCGATAAAATGTGATCTACAGGTTTCGCTGATTCAAATTTAGGTAGTGTTTGGGGTACGATCCCGGGTGGTATTACACTTATGTCACCACCAAGATGATATTTACTCCCACATCTTTTCTTTATTTTTCTACTATGATTTTTTACCATTCTATAAAATAATAGTAGATTTTTTTATACGTTATCACAAACAAATTTCTCGACTTTTGGTGCTTCACCATATATATAATCTTTCTTATGTGGACAAATCGACAATTGTTTCAATGAAGTAATCGGAACACCTACTACACTATCATCAATGTCAACATAATTATGTTTGTATTTTAATAAACGCAAATTTCTAAATGCGGGTTCTAAATCGCGTTGATACAATTCTGACATAGAAATTAATAGTTTGCGATTCCCCGTTTTGGCATATTCTTCTTTTAACATGTCAAGAGATTCCATAATTTGATATATTTGATCGCGTTTTCGGAATATTTGTTGTTTATTTTCAATATTATTGTATATTTCATCATAGTCGGTTTCGACTTCTTTATATAATTTACTTGTTTCTTGATAACGTTCCATATTTTCCTCGAAATTCTTACTTGCGGTTTGATCAGAGATATATTTAAATATAGAGTCCATTTTAGATATGATCATCTTTTGTTTATCGTCTTGGATTTCTTCTAAATATATGTTTAACAAATCATAAATATTATAGAATTCTCCTTTAAATAACTTGATATTCAAGTCACATGGTTTCACATTATCCCCACACGAAGCAATATATCGGTTGTCAACCAATCTAAAATGAGTATTTACATTCCGCTTACAATGAATACATGGTGCTTTTACACCTTGTGTACGTCGTTTAGAATCTTTCTTGGAACTGCCTTTATCGTATGCTTGACGTTTTAATTTCCGAAATTTTGTTTCATAATCAGTTTTCAATTTGAAATATCTGTTTAAACTTTCCAAATAATCCAATTTTTTCTTGGACTTTTTCACACTTTCTTCGTCATCGTTCTCTTCGATTTGAATAAAAGGATTATTTTCCATTTCCAATTTGCTAATAGAAGAAGGGACATTTTGTAGAACTAAAATGGGGTTATTGGAACAAATTAATTCTTGTAATTTATAACAATTGGCTAAATTGAGTTCTCGAAGTTGATTGTTTTCACATTCCAAAGTTTCCAGGGTTTCGGGCAAATTTTGTAAGTCAACCAATTCATTATTCGATATTTTCAGCACCTTTAATTTAGGAAGAGTACCACAATCAAATTTAGTGATTTTATTGTTATTTATCGAAAGAGTTTCCAAAGAAACGGGTATTTTGTCCAATTTTTCAAGCATTTGATCGTCACAAATGATAGTGTCTACTGTTTCGGGAATATTCAATAAATTCGTGATTTGACCTTCTTTTTCAACAAAAATAGATTTCACATTTTTAAATCCACGGTCTTGTAAAATAGAAAAATCAATGTTTCCGGTTAATACTTCGGAAATGCGGATTTCTTGGACATCGGCACTGTTTAATTTGTTTATTATACCAACAAATATAGTTTGTCCATTATTTTCTTCGATAATTTGGTCTCTTAAATCAGATGTATTCATTTTATAATAGATTATAAAATAAAGAAATATTATAAATTTCCTATTGGTGACGTCATGAGATTTTTCTGCTGAGCTTGATAATATCGAATTCTATCTAATACATATTGTTGGTCTTTGTACAATTTCTGTTGAACTTCATAAGCACTGGGTTTTCCTTTGTATCGATAATATAAAAATATACCAATGACTAAAAGTAAACATACTAAAATACCTCCATTTAAAAAGATGGAGTATGTTTTAGTTCGATTTTCATGACATGATTTCAAATTCGACTGTAAATGTTCCATAAAATTCCCTTCAATTAACTTTGGATAATCCATTATATGTTACTTTTGAAAAAAAATGCGCCTATATAACTATTTTTACAGAAAACATGGGTTTACAATATCTTTCGTTTATGTATATACATGTCAGAAGATCATAGTCATAATGAATCAGAATCAAAAGTAAAACCCAAATTTTTATTGACATTAATTTTAATATGTATTGGATTTAGTGTACCTCTTGGACTATGGTTTAGCGTTGTATACGATTCTAATGGAGGATTATCAAATTCCATGCTGATCTTCTTGGGTGCTTACGCCATTGGAATAGTGATTACATTATTATACTATCGTATGAGTATCCAAGACGATACAGAGGCAAAAATAGACAAAATATCGAAATCAAAAGTATCTTCTATTGCCGGAAGCACATTTGCCGCATTTTTAGTGTTGTTTATTACCATTATTATTTTAGCAGTCAATCCAGATTTAATCACTATATTTGAAAATTCCATTGGTATATGGGTAATCGGAATATTAGGAAATAGTGGTTTTATCAATGAAATATTTAAAAGTTCTATTTTTGGTAAATTGCGCGAGTCGTCTGACGCAACCATCTTCAACCAAAATTTTTTATTAACATGTTTTAACGAGAAAAATATAGACATCTTTGTAGATCACTTCAAAGAAGACTGTGGAAAACAGGATCAAGGCACCCCCGGCGTAGATTTACCTTTTGATTTTTATCCGGTTTTTGAAAATGAGGGTCAATTGTCCAAATTACAAGGTTTAGTAAAAATGAAAAAAATGGTGGGGTACTTTTCTTGGATCTATTTAACAAGTGTTATTAGTTTATTAGTAAGTTTGATTGGCGTGACTATGAAAACCATGTAATTACATTTTCAAATAAAACAAAACTGCTAAATAGGAGAAAATTGCCAAACTAATTGATATTGTCCATACAGGAATAACCGTTTTATTTTTAAACCCGACGCCAAATTGACGAAATTCTCCGTCTTGTCCATAAGCAAAACTCGGTTTCCACATATGAAATCCAGTAAATAATACTAAGAATAGCGCAATTGCATAATTGGTTTTATATAATCTTACAACTGATTTTTCAAACATAAAATTTTGTATATACATGATTTACAAAATTTTATCATGATTTGACTTAGTTTTCTCTAAATTCGTCGTCTATATCTTCTTCGTAATACGCGCCATCGGCATCATCGCCTATGAAATTACGAATATCGTTCGCTTCTTCGTCGTAAAAATCGTCTATGTCTTGATTTTCCTGCTCTTCTAAATCTTGTGCGGACATTTGAATTACGGCATCTTCCATATCCATGTTTCCTTGATTTGCCATTTGATCAAATAATTGGTTTCGTTCTTCAACATAACGACCTTTATCATAATCAACTAACCCCTTTTTCAAACCTACATTCCAACGTCCTAATTTCAATATTTTCTTTGTATCTTCCACGCGACGTTCGTCATCGTCCATGTTCTTCAGGAAATCCGTGATCATTTTCTTTTCGTTCAATCGGGAACGTGTAATGCGTTTTTCGATCTCACTATATTTCAAATCAACCGTCTTCTTATTGTTCATTTCCATGTTAATGAGTGTCAGTAATAATTCAGCAATGCGAACTTTGAGTTGTTCTCGTTCTCCCGCAACAATTTGAACTTCTTCTAAACCACTTGCGTATTGCTCTTGGGCTTCATCTAATTCTTCGACTGAAGTCCCCCTAATAGCATTAGAACGTTCGTCTTGTATCGATTCTCGACGTAAAGATTTATTTGTGACAAAATCCACATGTAACAATTCTTCATTGTGCGTTGCTTTAATATATTCATACAATGTGGAATAATATACGTAACAATATATCATATATAACGTGCGTTTTGTGAACAAAGAATGATAAGACAATCCAGGTTGTTCATCTTTCGGTGGAACATGAATGGGCAAAAACGCGGGTATGATATTCAGAAAGGTACTTAAATGGGTTAATGATTTTTGAACATATTGTAAAACGTGATTTAATGAACGATCATTTTTGAATCCATTCAATCCTTGATAATAATCGAGTAAGAATTTGGAAATATCTTGTTCATGGAAACTAACAAAATTCCAATGTTTGTGTACTTTGCTACTATGTTCATGATTGTTCATAATGATTTCCGGATATACACGTGCTATCGAAAAAACGGATTCACGCATAAACTGGGTTACATTATACATTGACGTTTCGTCCTTTTGTGAAATACCTTTGTCATAATCATATGTTTCGTCCATGTTCCAAATATGAATATTTGCCAATTGTTCTTCCAGTTTTCTCTTTTTTGCGCGTGGCATTTTTGCGTGATTTCCCAGAAAATCCACAATACGTTCTAATAAATTGGTATTGGCGTGTGACAACCAATTGTTAAGTTTGTATGTTTCTTCACTATCTTCGGCAACCATAGATTTCGGATTGTATTTGTTTAATACGCCATTCATAAGATCCCTGAATTTACTACATAACGCAATATCGTCATCATTCTCTTCATTTTGTTCTTGGACATATTGGAACAAATCTTGAATTGCGGATACGTCATTTCCCTTTTGTTTGACAGTATTATTGGTTATAATATTACGTTTATTTACAATGTCCATTAATTGTAACAAATTTTGATTCGAGAATTTTTTGCCATTTTCCTTCAAGAAATTTATTTTATCACTTAAAGACGATTTGGGATTGTATTCTACCAATTTTTCAGGAAAAAGACCGCGTAATTCCATTGGAATTGGGACTTGACTATCCAAATTACAATAACGTATGAAGGCAATATATACATTTTTCTCAAAATGGTCTTGTTGGAGTCCCATATCATATGTTAGACCACTTTTTCGTGGGTCGAATAAAAATGGGGCAACACTTCGACGCTTAACATTATCAATTATTTGTTCCCAACCACGTATCATACGGTTATAAACCATGAGTTCTTTGTTATTATCTTCAAAATAGTTCAAACATGTATTTGTTTTTTTTTCATTACAACATGCGTTTTCTGTAAAAAATATATTGGATGCTGTTTTCAGCAACAATCCTTTAGAACGAACAATTTTATTAATATTTTCTATCATAGCAAAACTGAATTGCATGACCTTGGTCTTAAACATGGATATTTGATTACGTTGTTTGTTATTTCCCATTTTCTGCATTTCATCCAATTCATTCTTGTAATCACTTGGCAACCCTTTTAGTGTTTTGGTAATTTCAAATGGAATGACTGGAGGTAAGAAATGCGTCCATTTTTGTATAGAATATTCATTCGGAATATCAAGATCGGGATGCTCCAATAAATATTCGTCTTTTTTCACATATGCGTTAATAATATCGCTACGAGGTAATAATGCCTTATTTATGACCTGCATCATGCTTTGTTTCAATATTTCAAGAGGTAATGGTTTAATAGAATTCCATGGTTTGGCACTTTTCATTTTAATGGTTCCCATTATACAAATAATATAGTCCAATCCACTTGTATCCTCAATCGCACCATTTTTATCCGGAAATCCTCGGAATGATTGAACACAACCCGGGAATGTTTTTTGCGTTTTGAATGGAGGCGTTTGTATTTGAATACATACTAACAATACAGAAGATGTGATTAAAATAATCATTTTATTACGATAAATTTCATAAGGCGGCATTTTCTTAGGAGGACTTTTGTTTAGTGCTTCTTTTGCGTCCAATTTATAAATGCGCTCACTTTTCACATTGGTTGTATCATTTATTAGTTCTACCGACAAACGTAAACATTCATCCTCAATGGTTTCGGATGAAATACCAATATGATTACATAGGGAACGAATAATTTTAAAGATCATCTCGCTTTCAGCATTTTCAAATACACGATCTGATATTTTATGCTTACGTTGTAAAGCACTTACCGTGACTTCTAATGCGTCTTTCTCAATTGCTTCATTCGAGACCATTTTAAAACCATGTTCGTCATAATTGCTTTCATCTACAAAATCGAGTTTTTGTAATAAACAATTACATTCTTTGTCGAAAATCGAATCTCCATCAATATAACCTTGTTTGCGAATAATTTCATTGAGTTTAGCCGAATAGTCTTCGTTAGAAACGAACGCCCGAGCTAATTGGAATAGCGATGATGGAAGTAATTTCACATTTGTTTCCACGCAATATAACCAATATTGACTATCGCCCAATTCCTCTACCATTGGATCACGACAGAATTGTTCGGCAAATTGAACAATATCATTCTGTTTTTGTGTAAAATCAGTTTGTCCTAAGATATTTTCTAAGTGATCCGCATTTGGTGATTTTATTCGTGAGATTTCTTTAACATATTTACCCATTTCGTGAGCAATAATATTGTATTTGTATAACTGGACTTCGCGGAGACGATTCAATTGTTTCAAATGTTTCATAGAACGTTCAACGTGATCCTTCGTTTTTTCTTGGATTTGCTCAGATGATTCGGCAAATCGCTGGTCAAATTCATCCAGTATTTTTTTCTTTTGGTTTAATTTCATTGCTTTTGCGTTTCCAGATAGATCGTCGCAAACATTTGTTTTGCGATCTTTAAAGCATATTTTGCTCATATTACAAAAGAGTGTATTGTTATTAATGAATGCTTCCTCATCTACACTTTCATCGTGAACCCAATGATTATTCATGCGTTTGTAATAGGCAGTTTTCTTCATTATTTCGGATTCTTTTAATAAATCTTCTTTTTCTAATTGTGTCAAATCCGATATTTTAGTAGATTCAGGCAGTTGAGGAACAATTTCTAATAAAGCATATTCACCCTCACGAACCATTTTTTTACCTAGAACCATATTTTCGGCAACTTCGGTGGCAATTTTTGGAGGATATTCATGTTTTTGAACGAGGACTTCCTCTAAAAATTCTTGAAACTCTTCATTACCAAATCTCTTTTTCTCGTCTTTGTATTTATCTAATAAATCATATGGACTATCGTCATATTCTTTATCGTAAAATACTTCCGTTTCACCGTTGTCTTTTTGTAAATCTTTTACCGAAGAATATTTCTTGGACATAATGCGACGAGCACAATCATCTGCTTTTATTTTTTCGATGTTCGACATATCATCGCTTTCGTCTAATTGTAAAGAATCCATTAATGATTCAGGACTAATAAGTGAGTTCATATAGAGCGCAATCATATTACAGAATAAAACAGTGCCGTCCAACTTATACATCTTGGACAACCATTCAAATGAATCAAGTTTCACATGGTCTTTATTGTCATGTTTTAAATGATAATATTCACTTACAACCGAAAACATATCTTTCTTTTCCTCCAATAATTTTTCCATAATATGCGGCAATACTTGCGAACTGTAAATGCGCAATGATTCACGATATTTGGTAAACTCATCCTTTTTTTCCGACATTTTTACCAAAAATTCTTTGCGTTGCTCCTTAATGAAGTAACGAATTGCGTTATATTGACTGTAGTTTAAATCGTTTTCGTAAACCAAGAAAGGTTCCAATTTTTTAACAAAACGTTGTATAGACAACATACCACTGTAATGGCGTTTGTCGTAAAATTTCTCCATTAACCGAACAATGTTTTGTGTATCCGGAATAATAGATTGCGAAAATTTTTGAAATCGTTCAGGGCGATTTTCCAACGCTTCACTTAATAAAAAGTGTTGTATTTCATTTTCAAATGATCCAGAAAGTGCGTTTTCCCAAACGTCTTTATCCAATTCTTTGTCAAAATCATCGACAATGTGTTTATTCACATTTAATTTTTTATTGAAAAGACGATACAAATAGAAGAAGTTGTGGGAATATTGCGCCTTTTGTAAAATAGACGATCCTGGTAAATCCACATTGGAAAAATAAAATACGGGTTTTGGCAACATCATCATCGATTGAACATTCATGGATTCATTGGGAGTCATTTGATTGCGAACGAATACTTTCCGTCCAGTCTTGGACATTTTGGGTTCTAAATAATGATTTCCCAAATTGTATTTTTGAATCACATATTGTTTGCGCAAATACTGAATATTGTTTTTCTCATTTCCAACAACAGTGCTGTAAAAATTGTCTAGATTTTGAACAATACTTTCCAAGGATGTTTGAACTTCTTTTGAATGTGTCAAACTTGGGACATCGGTGGATGGTGAATCATATGGTACAAATGATTGGTTACTTTCCTGATTATATTTTAAATACGAACTTTCACTACCAGTTTGTAGACGATTTTTAAAATAATCTTCTTGTAATTCGACATCTTTTGTAAGAACATCCGTGTTTTTATATTCACTTACATCTTCGAAAATTTGATTGTTTGGCATATACACCTTTCGTTTCAAAGAAACCACTGGCAACACCCATTTCAGTTTTTTGTCCAAATTAAAAATATGTTCAGACAAGGGTTTGTACCCAATGCCGTGTAGTTTTAGATCATATAAATTACCATTTTCATCGAATTTTGAAAACGTATTACGTAATTCGCGAAAACGTTGTATTAATATATGAATGTTGTTTTTCACGCGATCAGTGCGTTCGTGATTTGGTACTTGTGAAAGAAGTACATTTAACATATCATTCGTTTGGGTTTCAATGCCGTATCGTTTTTGTTCTTCAGACAATTCCACTTCTTGGACTAGTTCACCCAAATCTTCCCCATAGACAATTTCGTTGGCAGAATGATACATGCTAGTTAGTTCTTGCTTCAATGTTTTATCGCCTTCTACAGATTCGGGTAAGTCAATAATTATTTCTCCGGACGGTTGATACTCCATAGATGCTTTAGGGTCAACTTCCATTTGTCGAATATCAAAGTCAGAATCATCAGGAATAGATTCTTTAATATTAATGAGGGACTCAATCTTGTCTAAGGAAACCGGTTTGGTGCGTATTAATATTTGTTCAATTGGAATGTCTTTAGGAATGCCTTTGTATTGAAAATCAATATAAATGACACCCAGGTCAGGGTAAGTTGTAATTTCAATCATATCTTCTTCTAAATTGGTAATTTCGCCAGTAATAATAGTGGGAACTTCACCTCCAAAATGAATATCGACCCATGTATTTGGCAATAACATATGCTGTCTAGCATAACCTTTTTCTTCACTTCGTCCTAATAAGGAAATTTCCGTAATACTTTCGTCGCGAATATTTCCGGCCTGGTCGAATTTAATATCACTGATCGATTGATTTTGAATATTTGTTACATTCATTAAATCATTATCAATATACAAAATATAAAACGTTTGTTTATCATAGAGTTGATTATTTGGGGCACTTATTTCAATAATATCGCCAAGTTCTAAATGACAAGGAGTCTTATTTTCTTTAATTTCAGATTCATTTATATTTTCGGACTCTATATTTTCACTATTTTCATCAATTTCCAACATACTATTTGTTTCTATAGATGACATTATATAATAACTATACAAATTTCATTTGAAAAAAGAACATTAGATTTACTAAACCACTGGTATTTTCAATGGACTAAGACAAAGGGTATAAAAGAGTTTCATAATATGAATCATATAATGAAACTATTCATAGCATTTTTAGCATTATGCTTTTACAAAATAAATGCGTCTTATGATAATCATTTAATTGAAACAGCGTTAAATATTTCCCAATCAGCATATTGTTTATCCAAAACGGATTTATGGGATTGCGCCACTTGTTCTCCCGAAAATAACTATGAAACTAAAGTGGATAAAAATAGTGAATTACTTATTTTTGGTTATAATAACGATTATAAGTGTATGTTCGTAGGATTTAGGGGGTCGTCAAATATAAAAAATTGGATTTCGAATATACAAATATCACAAATACAACCCTACGATGATAAAGACATTAGTGTAGATAAGGGATTTTTTAATTTATATGATCATTTGAAACCATCAATATTCGAAATATTATCTTCCATGACAACTAAATATAATAGTAATCAATTAATGATCACTGGACATTCTTTGGGAGGTGCTCTTTCGACATTATTTGCGTTTGATCTAAAATATAATAATTATGATTATGATATACAATATGTCATTACATTTGGGTCTCCACGTGTAGGAAATGAGCATTTTTCCAAATATTTTTATTCATATCAACTGTATTCAAAACGGATTACTCATCAGTATGATATAGTACCTCATGTTCCAGAAGAATTTTTGAATTATGAACATGTCTACAATGAAGTATGGTATAATGAAAATAATAGTAATTATAAAATATGTGATGATCAAGAAGGTGAAGATGAAGAGTGTTCGAACTCATGTGCACCTACAAAGTGTACTAGTACATCAGATCATTTAAATTACCTAAATATTTCAATGGGTAATGACGGATTATGTTGAGTATTTTCAAATAATATAAATGTAATAATAAAAAGACATTTATGATGGTCTTACACTCGCTTATTTAGTCACAGTTTGCTAGGAATATCAATAAGAATATTATGTAAATTCAAAGAATATAAATATTATTTTAGAGATAGTATTAATGTCTATTTATCCCGAAAGTACACTGCCATTACGTCTACATTCGAAGATAAATTCTAAATATCAAAAGGTAAAAGATTATGAATATGAGATATGGAATTACGATCCGAATTATATATGTTTTGATGAGACCGATGTGATAAAAAATTGCCGTTCAGTTATTTATTCACATCCACAACATGATTTATTGTCAATAGGTCCAGGAAAAACAACAGATTCGGATAGTTTTTGTAAAAAACACCATTGTTTTGATAATATATATGTAAATGAATATATTGACGGTACAATGGTACATTTATTTTATGACAAACGTAGAAAAAAGTGGGAAATCTCTTCCAAAAAACATATAGGGGGTAGTCAAAAGTTACAAAACGGCACTGTAAAAACGAATAAATCGTTGTTAGAAATGTTCAAAGAATCATTGGGTTATAATGGTGAAGATTCTTTACAAGAAATCGCTTTATTAAAATATTTTCCCAAAAATTATAGTTATCAGTTTGTATTACTGCATCCGGAAAATACAATATTGTATCCAATTTCTCATTCTAAAATTTATATGGTGGCGGTGTACGACATTACATCAAAAAGTCATCGGGCATTGAATATACCACAATGTATTTACGAACAATGGGATTTTTTACAGAATAGTCGTATTTTGTTTCCGAAACAAAAGAAAATCGATAGTTGGGATGATATTTCGAAACACCAGTTGTCGATATTTCATGATTCGAAAAATATTAGTGGTTACATGGCACTACATGTAGAAAGTGGTGAACGGGCAAAATTTATGAATCCAGAATACAATCAAGCAAAAGAATTGAATAAATCAGCACCACTTTTAGGACTATATTATTTGTGTTTACATAAACAAAATTTAGTAAAGGAATATTTACATTTTTCCCCACAATTTAGGAAAACCTTTAGAAAATTCCAAGGATTGTTTCAAGATTACATAGAAGAATTACATGCGGCATATTTAGTGAAATATGTTTGGAAAAATTCAATTGATAAAAGAATGAATGAAAAATATTTGCCTTATGTGAATGATATACATCGCGAATTATATATTCCATCGCTACGAAGTTCTCGAATAAGAGTAACAAAATCAATGGTGTATCAATATATGATGAAGAAACCTCCTGGTGAATTATTGTATATATTATGTAAATGTCGTCGAGTATGTGCGATTTAAAATATAATGTATATATGTGTATAAAAAAAATGTTATATGATACTATATAATGTTTTTATTATCACTTTTATTTCTTATTACTGGTATTAATGGTAGAATGAATGAATATATACCTCAAATTGAGATGGAATCGTATCAAATAACTCATAATACGGATGTTCCATTACCTCAATCATTCACATGGTCGAATGTAGAGGGTGTGAATTATTTAACAAAAAATTTGAATCAACATATACCCGTATATTGTGGAAGTTGTTGGGCTCATGGGAGTGTTAGTTCTTTAGCAGATAGAATAAAGATAATGCGAAAAGCAGAATGGCCTGATATAAATCTAAGTATTCAATTTATTTTAAATTGTCAAATGGGTGGTTCATGTAACGGTGGAGATCATTTGGCAACATATAAGGCAATTCATGAATATGGATCTATTCCGTATGAGGATTGTATGGTTTATCAGGCATGTAGTTCAGATTCAAAGGAGGAAGCGTGTAAAGAGAAAGAACAATTTCAATGTACTCCGACTAATATATGTAAAACGTGTGATACATTTAGTAACCGCGGAGGTGTATGTAATCCTATTTTACATTATCCGAATGCCACAATCGCAAGTTATGGGGCAGTTCGTGATAGTGATAATATGATGGCAGAAATATATAAGAATGGACCTATCGCGTGTGGTATTAACGCTGCCGAAATTGATGATTATAATGGCGGTATTCTCGATGTCCCTAAAAAGTTAAAAACAATAAATCATATTATTTCGATCGTAGGATGGGGGTATGATAAAACAATAGATAAACAATATTGGATAATTCGTAATTCATGGGGATCCTATTGGGGAGAACTTGGGTTTATGCGTTTAGTATTAGGTGAAAATCAATTAGGTATTGAAAAATCATGCGCGTATGCTATACCCGGTGATTGGACATTACATAATGTACCTTGTTATGAGGATGGAAGTAATTGTATGGTTTAAACTAAATTACCATGGAGGGAGACCTGCCTTTTTAGCTTAGTGGTAAAGCGTCAGTCTTGTAAACTGAAGATCGCGTGTTCGATTCGCGCAGGAGGCATTATTATGTTTTACTTAGTAAAACACAATATTCATATTCATTTATGCTGAATTGTACAATTCAGACAACTTACTTAGTACTTGTAAATATTTGCATGTATGCTGTTTGTTTTTTTCATCCATATTGCGAATGGGTCCTTTAATCATTTCAATAATACGAATGACTTCGGCAGCATTGGATATTTCGTGTAAATCGCCGCTATAGTCTTTATCGATGAAAAAGTCGACATTACCACTGTCAATCTCTTCTTTATAATGTTGATATACATGACTATACCAGATTTTAATAATAATAGATGGACTTGCCATTTTAATCATTTCGAATGACTTCTTACCTTTTGCGATTTCCTTATTTTCGGGATAAATAGTTTTAATATCATCTAAAAAAGAAAAGAATTGTGTATTGAATGTTTTCAAAAAAGTTGACTTGTCGGGCATATTAGATAAATATATATAGGAAGTATTTTTATATATATTATTGTATTATTATATATAATGGTATTAAACGAAAAAATAGTATGTATTGTTCTTTTAGTCATCATTTTTATAGTGTTTGTTTATTTTAACCGAGATTTCTTTTTTCCAATAAAAGAGTCAGCTTCGTTTGGTACAACCGCACCATCCGCACCACAAGAAAATGAGCGCGATGCTTATAATGAAAACAAAGAAACTACGAGTAATATTAATACTATAACAAGTGATCGAAATTTGGAAAATGTGGATGCGCAAATATCCGATTGTCAAAGTTTAATCGATGAAATTAATTCCATTATACCTAGAAAAATTCAAGATATTCATATGGGAACAGTAAGTCAAACGGATAATTTAGACGATGTAAAGATCGAAATAGGGACAAATACTGAAATGTCTTTGGATCCGATTACGAACAATAATGCCCCGTCTAGCATATGGACAATAAATGCTACATTACCTCGTGGAAAACAAGGACCGCCTGGAATACAAGGAGAAAAAGGAGAAACGGGTGATATTGGCGAAACCGGGTTGACCGGATCTCAAGGTCAACAAGGACCATGGGGAAAAGATTGTGATAAATGTTAATTTAGATCATCATGATAAAATCACAAACCTATGTATATTAATGTATACTTATTTCATCATTTCGCTATTTGCTATAATAGTTTTATATTTAGTAAAATCAAAGCTGGTTGAACCATTGGTTTCTGAACCAGTTACTATAACCGAGAGTCCTTCAGAGAGCGAGCAAAATGAATTGGATGTTCAAATTGAAAATAATAAAAAAACAACAGATATTTATGAAAAAGGAAATTATTTAACAGAGAACAAAATAAATTATGATTTAGTAGATAGTAAAATAGATACACTTTTACGCCAATATAAATCAATACAATATAATTATAATAATTTTCAATTTCAGTTACATGAAGCAGTAACAGGTACAAATCCAAATTCGGATATTACAATGAATATAGGAGGAAGATTTCCAGATAGTATACAATTGTCTTTATATTTTCCACCACCATTGCCAGGTATTACAGGACAACAAGGTGAACCTGGAAATACCGGCGAAGTTGGTAAAAAGGGTCCTCAGGGTAAACAAGGTAAAGAAGGTCCATTTGGTACATGTCCAAAATAATTATACACTCATATTTTATAATAAATTATTATAAAATATGTCTGATGTTGGAAATTTAGAAACCCCAAAAGAAATGCCAGCAAGCATAAAACAACGTATTAAGAACTTAACATGTCCTCCGCCGATTCTACCTTCACATACATCGGGGAAATTAACTAAGATTCAACAAAAAATCGTAGATCAAACAAAAACAATAGCATCTTTAGAAAAGCAAATAAGTGATTTAGAATCCCGCATTAATATTTCTTTTTCAGCAAATCCTGAAATAAAATTCGATTTACAACCAGGTCAAACACCTTATATCGATATTAGTGGAACAGTTCAAAATGTAGTCTTGGATTTTCATTTATGGCCCGCACGAAATGGAATACAAGGATTACAAGGATTACAGGGAGATCAAGGTCCACAGGGATTAGAAAACACGATTCAAGGAATGCCCGGAATTTCTGGTTATTATGGTATTAAAGGTAATTATAAAAAATAAAATCATATAATTGTATATACTTGATAATTATATGGGAAGACAAAATTGTGGCGGAAGAGATTGGGCATGTGATTGGACATCTTTAAGCAGTACATATAAGAGTAAGAATAATAATTCTAACACACTTCGATCGGAATTATTAACATTATGTAATACTTGCGTAACTGAACTAGACGATGCCAAATCCTACTTACCTTCAAATACTTATCAAAGTTGGTTAAATAGAGTTAATACAATAATTAAGACGATGCCATCATATAAAATTAGTGCTAGTCGAGGGTCATATAAATATTGTAGAAGATGGAGAAGATTTCTATTCTGGAAGACTAAATGTGTTAGTAGAGGAAATCAATATTATTGGAACGTCAGTGTAAATAATAATTATGCAAGTGAACTAAACAATCTTAAATCACAAGTACAAAATATTCGAAATGATATACCAAATACAGTATTTAATAACTGTTCAAACCCATATTCACTAGTTGATCAAAATGGAATGAACAGTTGTGGTTTACAAACAAAACTAGAAACGCAAAAAAATTCGTCCGATACAACACAAATGACGCAATCAAATAGTTCTGTAATGGGAAGTATACGAAATACGTCTGATTTTCCGCAATTTAGTTTAGCAACGAAACGAAATAATACAGTGGATGATTTGTATAATTGGAATCCTATGGACAGTCGTTCTACTTATAATTCAAACTATGCGTCATCCCGAAAAATAGATATTGAAAATATATTGAAAACATATGATAATGAAATTCCTCAACAATACAATAAATGTAGTAATCCAAACACTTCTATAAGTTTAGATGAAAATGGAATACCGAATTGTGTTTCAAGTGAATATAATACATCGATTAACAGATGTAGTGAAGCATATGAGATGTCGCAAGTTTACGAATATGGTACAGATAAATTGATGCAGTTGTGGACCGATGTTTCAAATAGCATACCAGGAAATACATTGAGCACAAATAAGACTGTATTGGCAAATGCCAACGACTCGTGTCAAAAATGGATTGATATGTTTAATGTGTGGCAAGAAAAAGAGGACGAAGCAATGGCGAAACCATGTGTTTCTGAACGTCCAATTACTTCG
>Ga0209632_10001455_pt1 | contig 23920 bp, 10 predicted proteins | sample COG_10_FD_184754 | JGI IMG/M metagenome (GOLD analysis project Ga0209632, IMG submission 184754) | Pelagic Microbial community sample from North Sea - COGITO 998_met_10 (SPAdes) (version 2) | ecosystem: Environmental > Aquatic > Marine > Neritic zone/Coastal water | place: Helgoland, sampling... | reverse complement strand
AACCCGAGTCACCTGATGTTCCTGATGAACCTGATGTTCCTGATGAGCCACTTGTTCCACTGTCTCCACTTGTTCCACTTGAACCCGAGTCACCTGATGTTCCGGATGAGCCACTTGTGCCTGATGAGCCACTTGTTCCACTGTCTCCACTTGTTCCACTTGAACCCGAGTCACCTGATGTTCCGGATGAACCTGATGTACCTGAGTCACCTGATGTACCACTTGAACCTGATGTTCCTGATGAACCACTTGTTCCACTATCACCACTTGTTCCTGATGTTCCACTTGATCCTGATGTTCCACTTGATCCTGAAGTACCGCTAGTACCTGATGAACCTGAAGAACCACTTGTTCCTGAAGCCCCTGAGCTTCCCGATGTACCACTTGAGCCTGAAGTTCCAGATGAACCTGAAGTTCCACTTGAACCACTATCTCCTGAAGTACCACTTGAGCCTGATGTACCTGAACTTCCGCTTGTACCCGAAGAACCAGATGTACCACTTGAACCCGAATCACCTGATGTTCCTGAAGAACCTGATGTACCTGAGTCACCTGAAGTACCTGAAGACCCTGATGTACCACTTGAACCCGAATCACCTGATGTTCCTGAAGAACCTGATGTACCTGAGTCACCTGATGTTCCTGAAGATCCTGATGTACCTGAGTCACCTGATGTTCCTGAAGATCCTGATGTACCACTTGAACCCGAATCACCTGATGTTCCTGAAGAACCACTTGCACCAGAAGTACCTGATGAACCACTTGTTCCACTTGAACCCGAATCACCTGATGTTCCTGATGAACCTGAAGTACCTGAGTTACCTGAGGTACCTGATGAACCACTTGTTCCACTTGAGCCTGAAGTTCCACTTGAACCACTTGTACCCGATGAACCTGATGTTCCTGATGCACCTGAAGAACCTGATGTTCCTGATGAACCTGAAGTACCTGAGTTACCTGATGTTCCACTTGAACCTGAAGTTCCACTTGAACCACTTGTACCCGATGAACCTGATGTTCCTGATGCACCTGAAGAACCTGATGTACCCGATGAACCTGATGTTCCTGAAGAACCGGATGTTCCACTTGAACCTGAAGTTCCACTTGAACCACTTGTACCCGATGAACCTGATGTTCCTGAACTACCATCACCACCTGAAGCTCCATCTAAATTTATTTCCCAATCTGAGTAGCTTCCTGATCCTTCTACTCTTGTTATATTTGTAAAACACAATTCTCCTGTTGCACTATTATAGGTGTCAACTTCACATTCTTGGAAGTTGTCAATGTCATAAACAATAATTATAGATTGTGCTGTTGTATAAGCTAAACCGGTTTCAACAGTTAAACAGGGGGTTGATGCCCCTAATATATAAGTTGTAGTTGAAGTTGTTGCATATCTATCAGAAATACCACTTGAACCACTTGTTCCTGATGAGCCTGATGAGCCTGAAGTACCTGATGAACCAGATGTACCTGATGAGCCTGAAGTTCCTGATGAACCAGATGTACCAGATGAGCCTGAAGTTCCTGATGAACCAGATGTACCACTTGTACCAGATGAACCTGAAGTACCACTTGTACCAGATGAACCACTTGTTCCGTCTATACCTGAGGTTCCTGATGAACCCGAAGTACCACTTGAACCTGAATCACCTGACGTTCCTGAGGTACCACTTGATCCACTTGAACCTGAAGAGCCTGATGTTCCTGATGTACCTGATGTTCCTGAAGAACCACTTGTTCCAGAAGTTCCTGATGAACCACTTGAGCCACTTGATCCTGAAGTACCACTTGTGCCTGATGAACCACTTGAGCCTGAAGTACCACTTGAGCCTGATGTGCCTGATGTACCACTTGATCCACTTGAACCACTTGTTCCACTTGTTCCACTTGAGCCTGATGAGCCACTTGTTCCTGATGAACCACTTGTACCTGAATCACCTGATGTACCACTTGAACCTGATGTTCCTGATGAACCACTTGTACCTGAATCACCTGATGTACCACTTGAACCTGATGTTCCTGATGAACCTGAAGTACCTGAGTCACCTGATGTTCCTGATGAACCACTTGTACCTGAGTCACCTGATGTACCACTTGAACCTGATGTTCCTGAATCACCTGAAGTACCACTTGAACCTGAAGTACCACTTGAGCCTGATGTACCTGAACTTCCGCTTGTACCCGAAGAACCAGATGTACCACTTGAACCTGAATCACCTGAAGTACCACTTGAGCCTGATGTTCCAGAATCTCCACTTGTGCCTGATGAACCACTTGTTCCTGATGAACCACTTGTTCCTGATGAGCCTGAAGATCCACTTGTGCCTGATGAACCGCTTGTGCCTGAAGAACCACTTGAACCTGAAGTACCTGAAGATCCTGAAGAACCTGATGTGCCACTACTACCACTTGTTCCACTTGTTCCACTTGTACCTGAAGAACCGGATGAGCCAGATGTGCCACTTGTTCCAGAAGTACCTGATGAGCCTGAAGAACCACTTGTACCAGAAGTACCTGATGAGCCTGAAGAACCACTTGTACCAGAAGTTCCTGAACTACCATCACCACCTGAAGCTCCATCTAAATTTATTTCCCAATCGGAATAAGTTCCTGATCCTTCTACTCTTGTTATATTTGTAAAACACAATTCTCCTGTTGCACTATTATAGGTGTCAACTTCACATTCTTGGAAGTTGTCAATGTCATAAACAATAATTATAGATTGTGCTGTTGTATAAGCTAAACCGGTTTCAACAGTAAGGCAAGGAGTAGAAGCTCCTAGTTGGTAAGTTGTAGTTGATGTTGTAGCATATCTATCAGAAATACCACTTGAACCACTTGTTCCTGATGAGCCTGATGAGCCTGATGAGCCTGATGTACCGCTTGTACCTGAAGTACCTGATGAACCTGAAGTTCCACTTGTACCCGAAGTACCTGATGAACCAGAAGTTCCTGATGAACCAGAAGTTCCACTTGAACCACTTGTTCCACTTGAACCACTTGTTCCACTAGAACCTGAAGTACCTGAAGAGCCTGAAGTTCCAGATGAGCCGGAAGAACCTGATGTACCACTAGTTCCTGATGAACCAGATGTACCACTTGTTCCACTGTCTCCTGAAGTTCCACTTGAACCTGAAGTTCCACTTGAACCTGAAGTACCACTATCTCCAGAAGTTCCGGATGAGCCTGAAGAACCAGATGTACCTGAACTACCACTTGTACCTGAATTTCCAGATGTTCCTGAAGTGCCCGAAGAACCACTTGTACCAGAAGAACCTGATGTGCCCGAAGAACCACTAGTTCCATCTATACCACTTGTACCTGATGAACCTGAAGTTCCACTTGTTCCACTATCTCCTGAAGTGCCTGAAGTTCCAGATGAACCTGAGGAACCTGAAGAGCCTGATGTACCTGATGAACCTGAAGTTCCACTTGAACCAGATGTACCAGATGAACCACTTGTTCCATCTATACCACTTGTACCTGATGAACCTGAAGAGCCTGAAGTTCCAGATGTACCTGAAGAGCCTGAAGAGCCTGATGTACCTGAAGAGCCTGAAGAGCCAGATGTACCACTTGTGCCACTTGTACCAGATGAACCTGATGATCCTGATGATCCTGATGTTCCTGAAGTACCTGAAGTACCTGATGAACCAGAGGTTCCTGAAGTACCTGAGGTTCCTGATGAACCTGAAGTTCCACTTGTACCCGAAGTACCTGATGAACCTGAAATTCCGGATGTACCGCTTGAGCCTGATGTTCCTGATGAACCTGAAATTCCGGATGTACCTGATGAACCCGAGGTTCCTGATGAACCTGATGTGCCACTACTTCCACTTGTACCACTAACTCCCGAAGAACCAGATGTGCCACTTGTACCAGATGAACCAGAATTACCAGAAGAACCAGATGTACCTGAAGAACCACTACTACCTGAAGTACCAGAAGAACCATCTCCACCAGAAGCACCATCTAAATTTACAGTCCAAGATGAAAATTGTCCACTTCCTTCTACTCTTGTTATGTTTGTAAAACATAATTCTCCATTAGCAGAGTTATAAGTGTCAACTTCACATTCTTGGAAGTTGTCGATGTCATGAACAATGATTATAGATTGCGCTGTTGTATAAGCTAATCCTGTTTCAACAGTAAGACAGGGGGTTGATGCTCCTAATGTATAAGTTGTAGTTGAAGTTGTTGCATATTTGTCTGATGTCCCACTTGAACCTGAAGTTCCACTTGAACCACTTGTTCCTGATGAACCTGAAGTTCCTGATGAACCAGAAGTTCCTGGGTTTCCTATACCACCTGAAGTACCACTTGAGCCTGAAGTTCCTGAAGAACCTGAAGTTCCTGATGTACCTGAAGATCCTGCTACATTACCTGAAAGGTTTACTTCCCAACTACAATAATTTCCAGTTCCTTCTTGGGTTATAATATCACCGTAACATAAAATTCCAGTAACAGGATCATAGCTTTCAACTAATGCTGTTTGAAACGCAGTATTACTATTAGCCATTATCATTTCTTGACCAGCAGAATATGCTAAATCTTGGCCTACTGTAATACAAGTATTACCTACTCCTAAATCTTTACAGGTTGTTGAAGTTGTATTATAAGTATCAGAAGTACCACTTGTACCTGATGAACCACTTACACCTGAAGATCCGCTTGTGCCTGATGAACCAGATGAACCAGATGAACCACTTGTTCCTGATGAACCACTTGTTCCTGATGAACCTGAAGTACCTGAAGTACCTGCATTTACTATATTTGTCTTTTTTACTTCATTTGTTGTAGTATCAACGACAACTACTTCAAAATTTGTTGTAGTATCTGGTAAATCTGGAGTGAATACGCTTCCTGAAAATGATGCTGAACCTGTATTATTAAATGAACCAGATACTGATATATCATAGGCTTCTTCTGCTGTAAATGCATCTACTGATTGGGATACATGCCAAGAGTTGATAGTAAAACCTTGTGAGATTTCATCAACATTTGGGTTAAAAATATTTTCTAATTTCTTAGCCATCAGGTTTTATTATAAATATTAAAGGTTATTTTCTATGGTACTAAACATACTTTTTTATACGAAGTTCCATCATGAAAATATAATTCTGCTACTCCTCCCCCTGCGTCACAAGCTGTTAACATTCCTGCTGCCCCAGTACCAATTGGATTTCTTAATTGCATTTGAGTTGTACACCCTACATTTAAATTATTTACGTGGGTTGTACACGTAGCACAACTTGTAATATTTGAACCTAAAATAAAAGATTCATTATGACAAACATAATTACAACATCCACCTCCTATAAAGCTATAATCTGTTGAAGCCGTGTTATATGCTCCTCCTACTATTGATGATTTTTCTCCAGTAGTACAGTTTGAAAGTCCTCCTACAACTATAGAATCTGTATTATCAACACAATTACATTGGCCTCCTACTATAGTGCCTCTTACACCACAAGCTTTATTTAATGTTCCTCCTACAACAACATTAAATTCATCTGAACCTGTATTATAAGATCCACCTCCTATAAATGTATGTGAATTAGAAGCTTGATTATATCTACCACCACCAACAAAGGCACAAGAAGAAAGAGTACTATTATCAAGACCACCAACTATAACAGAATGGTTATTTGTTGATGATATACAATTTGATTCACCTCCCCCTATATAAGCACAATTAGAAGTTGCTGATATGGTATTATCACAACCACCCCCAATAGTAGACCAAAAAGTACTACCAATTGTGTTAGAACCTTCTAAAGGTTTAATAGCACAATTACTACCTGTTTCATAAGGGCTAACCGAGGGTTGAGGTACAAAACTACTAGCAGCTACATATCCTATAGTTCCCGTACTATTATTATAAGATAATACATTAGTTTGGGAAACATTAGGGATTCCTTGTACTTTAAAATCAAAGGCATTAGAGCTTGAAAATGCAACACTACCAGTTACAACTAACGACCCAGATAAAGTAATATCATAGGCATTACCTTTAGTAAAAGCATCTACTGATTGAGATACGTGTGATGCTCTTATTACTAGACCTGTTGCTATTCCGCTATTTGAAAGTGTACAAGCCATTATCTATCTATATTAATTAAAATTGTTGTATCCGTTGTTTGTGATGTTGGTAAGGGTTGTGCTAATTTGCCTACAGCTAACAATTCATGATCGTTGTTATACATACCAACAGTTGTTACATAAGGACTAAAATATGAACCTGTTGCAAAATCATAAGGTACACCGCTTGAAGTATTTTCATTTCCAGTTAAACTAGATGATATTATACTTGGGTTTTGTGAAAATCCAAATTCAGATTCTCCTATAGTACATTTGTATTGTGTTTCATATATAGTATATGAACTTGAAAATGAAGCTGTAATTTGAGATCCAGAATACGCCTTTTCTAAATTTAATGCCCCCCAATCTTGTTGGGTTATAATTACCATACCATGAGGGTAAATAATTTGTCCCACATTTATACTAGCTGATAATAAATTACCTTCACCATCATCTGTGATTTCGGTAGTATTAAGCCATTCGTCACTATCATTGTTTAAATTTAATACAAATGATTCTGGTTGAATATAATTTCCATACAATTTTGAAGGTATTGAAAATACTAAAACCTCTTCATTTGAACCTGTTGGGAAATAACGTGATTGGGTTAATGTAGATTGCAAATAATTTACGTATCTACCGTTAGATCCATTAGGACCTATCATTACATCCCCAGATGGGTCAGACCCTAATAATACGCTAGCAGTTATGGCATCATCGCCATAACTAGAAGTTAAAAAATTTGAATAATATAACTCCTTTACAGAATCATATATTGAGGATTGAGATAATATCAAACTACCGGAATTAAATCCAGTTGCTTGGTTTGTAGATGCAGTAAAATTAATATTTTTACCTAGGAATCTATTTACATCAGCATTAGATGCTGATAGTTCACCATCTCCAGCAAAAGTAAATGATTTATTTACTTCTAATGGCGATACAATTATATCTTGAGAATTGAATTGTTTGAAAGCCGCCATTCATCTTAAAAATCTAGTTTTACTCGTATTAGAGCTTCTTTTGTAAAATCTTTTTGTATAGGTTTTGATAATTTAGCTACTGCTAATAAATCATTTGAATCATTATATAGACCTACGGTTGTTGGAAATACTGTTGGGTTATTAATAAAATAAGAATAAATTACTTCTCCAGTTGAACCTGATATAAATGATGGGTTTTCTGAGTAGTTAAATTCTGAACTTCTTGATCTTACAAATATATAATCGGATGTGATTGTTTCTTGACAACCTAACCCAAAAGCAGCACTACCTGACATTGCTAAAAATAAATCTTGTGCATTATTGGCGTCAGTATTTAAATCTCTATTTGTATCTAAATTAATTCCTTGAGCATTGTCTAAATCTAGGGCAGCACCATTTAAAAGAATAGTTCCAATATCTGGGAGAAATAAACCATAAGATCCTACAGCTGAAGTATATCCCGTATTATTACCATTTATACCTGAAGTTTTATTATAAGCAGTACCATTTGAACCACTTATTACTTGATAAGCTCTCATTGTACCAAAATATTGAGGTATCGTAACATCTTGAGAATTATCTGTTAATTGTATTGGATCTGTAGCTCCTGCTACATTACTTTTTAAGCTTAAATTTAAAGAACCTGGGAATAAAGTTTCTTTATATCTAGCTCTTTCTACACTTATTGCATAAAAATACTCACTTGTAACATCCCCAAAAGTAAAACTTGAATTTTCATCTTCTAACACTAAGGTTCTATATGAACCATATATAGTAGTAGAGGGGGAATAATCATTTACTGTTGTATTATAAGAGGATGCTCCACCACCTGTTGAGTCACCATAAGCAATAGCAAATTGTATCTCAGAATTAGGCTGGTCACTTCCAGTGTTTAAAACATTTAAATAAAATTCACCTGATTGTCCTGTTTCTTGTGCCGAAGAAGTGAAAAATGTTGTTAATGTGGGTATATTTGAGGACCAAGCAGCAGATGAAACTGCATCCGCACTTACTACAAAATCTTCTGGGTCTAATCGATTAAAGCTCATTTGTTTTTATTTTTATGTAGTTGTTTTAGTTATAGTTACAGGGACTGTTATTCTTGCTCCACTATCTAACCCCGTTACTGTTAATGTTGCTACTAATGATGTATTTGTACCAAACAAAGTATTAATAGTTGTTGCTCTTAAATTTATTTGTGTTCCTGTTACAGTGGATGATACGTTAGTTCCAATTGTTTGAGTTGCTGTTACATTTGCATTTGTAGTAGCAGCAGATTGAATCCCTAACCCTTCAAATGAAGATAATACTCTAACATCTGATATTGTAGCTGTATACCCACTTGTTTCAAATGTTTGATCATTACCTAAATAGTTTAAAGTTTGAGGTGTAATTGCTAACTGTGCACCTTGTTGTAAGGTAATAGCTGCATATCCAAGATTTAATATTGGCATTTTAGCTGTACCCCTAGGTAAAGTTGCTAATTTATATTTCATTATTTGACTTTCCAAAGGAAAAGCTTCTAGTAATGGTTGGTTTACAATTGCTTCACCATAATATGCAGAACCAGAGGGATGTGATGGATTATAAAGTGTATAATCTATTTCGTCATCTGATAAAGCAAATTGTGTGATTTGAAATGAACCATCATTTGATGCTAATGCCTCCCTACCTTTAGTAGTAAGAATAGCATCAACTGTTACTACTGCGTTATTTAAATATCCCATTTTGTGTTTTTAATATAAATGTTTGTTATATGTTATAAATATGTTATTCTATTAGTTTCTTATCAATTAGATCAGATAATATTTCATCTGGGTCTATTTTTAATGTACTTGTTGGGTATTGTGGTAATAAAAATCCAGATGCTGAACCTGTTGTTGGTGGGTTAGTATATGGGAATTGTTGTAATGTAATTAAAGAACTTGCATCATCCACATATCTTCTAACTACAAAGAAATCTAAAGGTCTAAATTTCTGTTGTGGGTATTCGACTTTAACAAGTTGTGGAGTAGATTTAGATTCTGGTTCTACCACATCATTACCTACTACTACTGCTGTAGAGGATGTAGCAAATACATCTAAAGCGACACCAACACCTGCTGATGCTCCTTCTTTTAGATTTTGGAAACTTTGGGGTACAGGTTTATCTAAAACTATTTCTAAACTTCCAACACCATCTACTATATAATTAGAGTCTGTTTGGTTAGCAGGAGTTATAATTTCTAAAATAGTATATGTATTATTTTCGTCATTATTAAACCTAATTTCATCATATGGTTGTAAAGACCATTCGGTTTCAATAGTTGGAAATGAAGTATACCCCGGTTCTACTCCTTCTGGGAAGTCTTTATTAAGACTTGAAGTATAAATTAAATCTTTTTGGATAAATCCTCTACCATATCCTTTATTCATTTGAGGTGAAACCATCATTAATGTAGTAGCTATAGGATTTCCACCCGCAACTGTAGAGGTAACTGTTAATGTCGCATTACCCCCACCTCCAACAAGGGTTAATACATCACTATTACTATAATTAGTTCCTCCATTAGCCAATGTGTAAGATATAATAGCTCCTGTTCCTGTTATGTTATCAATTGTTAAAGTTCCATTACTTCCTCCACCAACTGTTAATACATCATTAACAGAATAACCTGAACCAACTGCTGATATTGTTGCTGCTAAAATAGCTCCTGTTCCTGATATACTATCAATTGTTATAGTTCCATTACTTCCTCCACCAACTGTTAATACATCATTAACAGAATAACCTGAACCAACATCATTAAAATCATAAGTTAAAATTGCACCACCTGCATCAGCTGTTAAAATATTTACAATGGCACCAGTTCCTCCAGTAGGTAAAACTGTTGTTGATTTTGTTCCTGTAGGATATCCAGTACCCGGTGTTGTAAGGGTAGAACCATAACTACTAGCATCATCTACTGATGTAACATTTACAGTGGCACTAGTTCCTCCAGTAGGTGAAACTGTTGTTGATTTTATTCCTGTAGTATATCCAGTACCCGGTGTTGTAATTGAAGTAGCATAAGTACTATCATCATCTACTGATGTAACATTTACAGTGGCACTAGTTCCTCCAGTAGGTGAAACTGTTGTTGAAAATGTTCCTGTAGTATATCCACTTCCAGGTGTAGTTAAGACTGTATTACCAATTTCATTTGTAGTATTTTTAAATTCCCAATATGGAGGAAGTGCTGCAGTAACAGGGTTACTACTTCTTCCTTGTAAATCTATTTTATATTGAAAACGACCATCTTGACCTGTGGGGAAAAACTTGGGGTCTAAAGATTGATCCCTTGTTGAGGCATTTGAATTTATTAAATCACCTGATGATTGGATTCTAAATCTTCTTCCTTGTTTAATAAACGAAGGGGGTACGGTCCCAGAAACAACCCACCTTTGTTTTAATAGGGGTCCACCTTCTTGTATTGCTGTTTGGAATGATGGAGGTAATAACCCTCTAATAGCATTTGCATTAAAGTTAATTGATACCCCGCTAGAATTTTTATTTACAAAAGATGCATTAGTTATATCTTTTTCAAAAGTAATAAAATTTCCACCTGCCTGTTGAATATAGTTAATAATTTTTATATTTAAATTACTAGGTAAAAAATTAGAGAAATTGGTGTTTGTAGGACCGCCATATGTTGTTCTTTGGAATCTAAAATACACACTACCTAATGCTACTGAAGATTCAAAACCACCACCTTTACCTGGGTTGCTAGTTTGTATTGCATAAGTTAATGGGGTAGAATCAATACCTAATTCCATTGTTAAATTATATTCTTGAGAGGTACCATTACCACTACCTGCATTTGAAGGTGTTGGGTAACCGTCATCATTTGGTATGGTTAAAATACCATTACTAGTATCATATACTTGATATGTTGTACTCCCATCTACAAATGAAGCCGTAATGTTTGGAGCTAAATTAGTGTCGGGAGTTTTTTCTGAAGATTCAAATGTTTGTAGAGCATAATCTGTACCTTCAACACCAAAACCATTATCTTCTGCTAATACACCATAATTTGCAAAATTAGGTACAATAGAAGGATCTACTGGTTGGTTACCAATTAAATCAATCCCTGAGCCTGTATATGCATTCCCCTCCCCACCATCAATATAAGTATAATTAGGAAATAAACCAGACTGTTGGGTATAAATTATAGGTACTGGTTTTTTGGTTACTTTTTTAAATTCTACAGTTCCATCTAAGGATTTTAATATACTATTATCCTCAGTATTAAGAGATACTGTTCCTCTACTAACTTGAGGATAAGAATCAAATGTACCTTGGATATTATATAGAGTAGTATCTGATAGTTTAGGTTGGGTTGCTTTTCCATCCTGACCTATTAAATATTGTATATTATATTGTGTAGTATTATTTAATAAAGGATATAAATCTGTTGTTTTACTAAAATAGGCTAAAAAACCTCTTGAAACTTCAATAATAGGTAATTTACCATAAGTTCCAACATCACCTGCAGACCATTCATTTTGGGTTTCTTGAAATCCTCTTACCCCAAAATATCTAGGTCTTGATGAAGCTAATATAGTATAATTAGATTCAGGAACTGTTGCTCTTGAAGCAGAGTAATCTATAATTTGTTGCCAATTACTTGGGATAACTAAATCTGTATTGTAATCTACATCCATTAACCACCCATTTGGTCTTGCATCGCTATAATTATTTAATAAGGGTTGGCAATCTAAAGCAAGAGCAAAATTACTATCATCATCAAATACTGTAGGAATTGAAGGGTCTATTTCTGTAGGGGTTGATGAGGAAAAACTCATACTATATTGAGTTACAATTAACCCATTTTCTACAACCGTAGGGTTATTTGAACCACTCCCTACAATTAATGCCATCTTAATAACATCATTATATTCTAGATCACCAGGGTTTAATTCAGCATGTAATGTTATTCTTTCACCTGTATGGTGAGTTAAACTATATGAACTAGTTTGAGCAAAAATATTTCCACCTAATGATGGCATTTCAGTAGGGAAATTATTAGCCGAACCTGTATATAATACTATAGAAGCGGTTGTCCAAGTAGTACCACCACCTGAAGCTCCTCCTCCATATTCATCTTCTCCATAAATTGCATTACCGTATAAAGCGGCTTCGGCATCTGTAAATGAACTAACAACTACAGAAGCTGTTACAGATAGTGTACCAAAAGTTGGGGTTACACCAAATACATAGGCTCCATCTAAACTTGATGATAAAGAAGAAGAATATACTACATAAGCATCAACAACTTTAGTTGCAAATGCTCCTGGTACTGGTACACCCTCTTCGTATATGTTTTGAATGGATCCAGTAATTACAAAAGGATCATTAAATGGTGTTTGTGGTTCTGGGGAACCTATAACAGCAACTACCCCATTAGGGTTAGCAAGAGATTTGTTGTATATATTATAAGCCCTAAATGTTCTATTAGGTGAACCACTAAAACCTGCAGATGGGGTATTATTAAAGAATTTTATTAGCAATTGTTGACCTGCTAATAAACCTACAAGTGAGGATGATATATTTTGAGTTGTTGGAACTGATTGTGATATTGATTCAAATATTTCTTGAGCAGTACCAATATTTACACCTGTTTCAGTTTGGTTATTTACAACATATATTTTAATAGTTAAGGCAGGATTAACGTATGATCTGAAAATGTCCATGTTATAATCCCCGTCTGCTTCTATATTAACTCTTTGATATCTAACACCACTAGGACCCCTAAATGTATCTGTAAATCCTCTGTCATCACTGGAATTAGTTCCTCCTCCATTTTGATAAATATCAAACTCACCATCAGCATCTTGTAATGCATATTCATATACATCTATTGAAGTATTATCATAATTTGCATCTATATAATCTATAGTAACTGGGTTTGCTTGTGATCCGTTTTGGTTTTCAAAGTCATAAGCAACGTAATCACCATAAGTTGTATATAAACCAAATTCTGTTCTACCATCATTAAAACGTCCAGTATCAAAATCACTCATAGTAAAGATATAACTTCCTTCAGGAAACACTACTTCATAATTTTCATCATTTCCCCCGGGTTGTGTTCCTGTTTGTAAACTAAAAGATGAAGTGTTTTCCCCATTAAAATTTTCTCCATAAGGTATATTAAAATTAAAACCAGGTGTAGCACCAATCGTCACACCTTGTGGTCTTGGGTTTTTATAGAAAAATGGGTTTTCATTTGTATCACCACCAAAACCATCCCCTATTATGATTGTTGAAGGGCATGGGTCAGCATTACTACCAAGAGATGTAAGAACTTGAATAAGTCCAACTGATGGTGGTAGTAAAAGGTTAGTGGTATTAGAATTAGAATTACCACATACAGGTAATTCTTGGAAATAAGTCATATTTAATATCTGTGACGTATTGTTTTGGTCTTTATAAACTGCTTCACAACCTGTTACTTCAAGACACCTCAATAAAAAAGCATTTCCCTCAGGAAGTAGTGGGTCTGATGGAGTTTGATTTTGGTACATTCTTAATGTAGCAAAAGGTGTACCATCTGATTGTGATATAGATACTGCAGATCCTGAACCTCTAGCAATAGTAGTTGGGTTAGGGAAAATTGGAGTTAATGCTCTATAAGTAGTAAATAAGAAAGGTCTTACTTGTCTATCTTCATTATACACTTGAAAACTACCTGAAACTGCTGTTAAAGAAGGCATAGTTTCTGAGTCGTTTAAAGGTCTCCAATAAGTATCTCTATTTGGACGGCTTAATGCATCACCCGTTGTACCTAACATAGTAGCAAAATTTTGTGATGAATTAGCATAATATACAGGAACAGCATTCATAGTACCACCGCCAGTCAAACCTAATTCAGACATAGGATCATATAAATCATATGGAATTCCTGGTTGTCCTGACCCTGTTTCTGTTAAATAGTATATTTTAAATGGTCTATGAATATATCTATTATATCTCCAAGCATTTTTATCATATCCAACAAATGTACTTCCATTATATGGGCTTTCGTTATTTTCTCCTTGGTAAACCCATAATTCTTGGCCTCTTGATAGATCAATTGGAATCGTTAAATTAGATTGACCTACAGGTGTCCATGAAGAAGGAGTAGTACCACTACTGTTTATAATTTGAGATACTAAACTACTAGTATATAGGGGTTGTAAGTATTTAAGTTCATTTTGAAATTCAGAACCAGACATATAAATAGCATTATTACTTGCATTGTAGAAATAATTGGTTCCTTGTACAGCATGTGGTTCTACAGAGCTAGCACTTGTCCAAGCTATGTTAAAATAATTATTAGTTGATGTTGGTCCTACAGATGAATCAGGTATATTAGCATAATCTAAAAATGATTCAGAGGGTATTTGTAACCAACTTTTTCCAGATCCTTGTGGATTTGAGGCATTCATAAACCATGGAACATTACTTGCAGGGTCTATTCCAGATTGTACTGTTGTATCTGTATTATCTATTTCATGGGATCCAGTATTAAATTTATTTAGTAAATCCCTTAATATACCATCATAAGAATTATAAGTCCCATTAGTATAAAAGTTTGAACTTGCCCACCCTCTAAAGAAAGATTCTGTGTGGTAAGTTAAAGGAAAATATCCTTGTGGAACAGATGCAGATATACCAGTATCTAATACTGGAGATGGGTCTAATGAAGGATTTTGAGTTGCATACCATTGAAAATTTCCACTAGAAGTAAAATTAAAATCATAAAATGCACCATCATCTGAACTTATTGCTGTAGAAGATAATTCAGATACTACAAATCCTAGGGCTGCTCCTACACTAGTTGGGGTAGTTGAAAGATTTGCAGGTTGTATAGCTATGGATTCTAAATAAAAAGTTTGGGGTCCATTTAATATGTTACCTAGATAATCAACGGCAGAACTAAATGAAAAAATAACAAACTCTATATTTTGTATAAAAACAGATATATTTAAATCATTGTATGTCTGTAATGACATTTTTAAGTAAGTAATTTTTTCCCCATCATGCCAAAACCATACATTTCCTGGATCAGGTTGGTTTATAGGGTTAAGGAAATTTTGTTCAGATAATATTTGTGTATTACTAAACCCATCTGCACTATAAAATACTGGAACATACCTATAAACAGTATTACTAACTTTAAAATAAGCACTACATATATCTTTTATACCTATTTCAATACCTGAACCACTAAATTCTCCATTATAAAACTCTCTTTGATCTGTTCTATCAATAGGAGCAGAACCACTAAGGGTTGACCATGATTCATCCCAACTTTGTGTTAAAAAATATTCATTATTAGGTCCTAAATTTTCACTTCCCGAAGGATATGTTTCTAAACCATTAAAGGGTTCAAAACCTCCACCTGTTCCACCACCAAATTTATATATTGCAGAACCTGAATCTGAGTATTGTGGGTAATCTGTTGATCCTAAACTATAATCCTTAGGTAAATTTCTGACTGAACCCGAGTATTGTTCAAATGTTGAAGATACTTGAGATGGTCTCTGTCTATTTCTTTCTAATAGGTGTTGTTTAATTACAACACCGGATGATAAACTAGTTCTTGCAGGTGTAAAATCTTCTATCATTTTAAATAATGAATTATCAAAGAATTTAATTAACCTAACAAAATCAGTTAAATCATAATTTGTTATATATTTTTCAAAATATGCATCCCTTAAAACATCTAAATCAGGGTAACTTTTATCTGATGATGATATTTGTCTTGGGTCTCCAATATAGTCTCCTATATTAAAGTAACCCATTTGACCAATAATATCATCATTTATTTGATCTTGAGGTGAAAATGCTACTTCTAGATAATTAACATTGGGGGTAAAGCTTTCACTTACATAAGAAGTTTGTTGTATTGATCTATACCCAGATAATGTATCTCCTTCAGGTAAAATTAATGCTTCTGTTTGGATTTTATCTGTTACTCTATTTCTCATCCCTGATGGAGTTTGATCTAGATGTATGTCTTCTGTATTATTTAACCATGTAGGAATAGATGTAAATGAAGCAGTACTATGTGTATCAAAAGATGATGTCGTTACCCAAGAACCTGTTACTTTAGGGTGAATAGAACCACTATAAGATCCAGTATTTAATAATGTTCCCAAAGGTAATCTAAATGCTAATTTATCTGGGGCAGTATTAGTTCCATTACCTTCAAAAGAGTATGGGTTCATTGCATAATCATAAAATACACTTTCACTTAACTGTTCTGTATAATATCTTACTTCTTGTAAAGATCCAGAAAAAGGAAAATAATTTTCTCCAGCTAATGATATATAATTTTTAGGTAACCAATGTATTTTATTTGAATCTTCCCATTTAGTAGTATCTGCTTCAATAGCATCACTACCTGTAAATCCAATATTTTCTCCAATTTTGTTAGCAGCTCTTAAAATAAACCCACCATCATTACCTATACTAAGATCCCTATCTACTTGAACTGACCACCAGTTACCATCCCAAAATGGTAAATATAAGGAAGCAACTTTAGTAGGGTTGGTATCAACATTAGGCCAAAATTTTAAGGTACCATATTCTTTGTATTTACTAGGTACAGAACCAGAATAATTACCTTCTACTAATAAGGAATCATTATATTCAATTGCCATTGCAACTCTACTAGTAAAATCAGTTTCAAAAAATGATTGTGTAGTAGGAGAGGTAGAGGCAGAGGGTATACCATTTGTTTTAAATCTAAACTGTAGGGATGATGGAGAGTTTAGTTCTGCACCCCACTCACTATTTAATGAAAATGAAGATGTAAAAGCTGAACTTGTTGTATTTAACCCAACATTATATACATCTTGTTTTAAATCCCAGTCCTGAGAGTTATTTCTGTCTTTGCCTCCAAATTCATTTATTCTTAATATAGTATCAGGGATACCATATGAAGTGATTAATGCTCTTAGACCAGCTACTGTACCTTTTGTTTTAAGTAAGTAAGGTATATTATGGTAAATTCGTTTATATAATCGCTTATTAACATCGTCCAACGGGACTATATCGTTTGATGCAGATATCGTTGAATCCACGTATTCATACCCAGAAGGTGTGTCAACTACACCACCAATTGATCCCGTCATATATGGAAAGGGAAATGAACTACCAGAAGGTGTTAATCCTAAAAATGCGGTGTATAAATCATTAGTATTAAAGTTATTAGAATATAATTTTATACCAAAGTCCCTAATTGCAGCTGCAACCATATCTTTAGAAATACCATAATCTAAACGGTTATCCGCGTCAAATTTAGTGGTAATATTCTTGGTATATAACCATAGGTTATCATAATGTTGACCAACCATATCAACAAATAACTCATATTTAGCATTTTGTGGGTCACTTCTTAAATATTCTGGGATTGCGTAATATAATGAATTTTGGTTATCTTCATCATAGTTGGAAGCTGATAGAGCTTGACCACCATAATATTCACTTTCGGCATCTGTTGAACCTAACCATGTTAAAACCTCTGTACTGCCTGTTGGGTAAATAGCAAATGGTGGTTCTGTGTTTGATTTTGGATATGAAAATTGAGATCCACTATTAAAATACATAAAGTATTCATAACCATCAAAGTTTTGAATAGTATTTTGTATGGTTTGACTAAACTCAGCTTGGCTTGAGCTATATATAGTTGATCCTGTAGTTGCAGATGTTATTTGTCCTAGTTGAGCACTAGCAGATTGTATTATTTCTACTTTATAGTAAAAGTTTTGTAATCTAGTGTATGCAGATGAAAAATAAATAAAATCATTATAATCCTCGTAATTTACGTTTATATCTATTTCTCTACGATTAAGTAAATTATTTACTTGATTGAATGAAGAAGTTAGATTTGAATTTACTAAAGTATTATACGAAAAATCCATTCCCGGGGTTCCCGATTGCCCCTTAATATTTAGACTATAATTAGGTCCAGATATATAAGTAAAATCATCTGGGGTGAAATCTAAAGGTGGGAATTCAACATTATATGATTGAGGTGTTGAAATTTGTTCTACAACTGAACATTGAGATTTTAAATTAAAGGTTGCAGGAAGTGATTCATATAGTTTAATTAATATTGTAGGATTATCTTCATCTGCTAAATCTAATTCTATGTTATTAGCTATAACTTGTTGATTATTACCAAAATTTAGTAAAAAATCTACAAAGTATTCTGCAGTATCTCTATATGCTATAAATTCTAAACTAGAACTAACTAATAAAGCATTATCAATTTGCGTACTATCTAGTCTTATTTCTGTTCTGTCAGAACTAATTTCACTAATATAATATTGAGTGTTTAAAGTTGAAGATAATTGGGGTCTATAAAAATCATAAGATATATAATATGAACCTACATCAAAACCTAATCTTTCTAAATCATTTGAAGGTGTTAGTACTACATCCCCTTCAATAACTTTATAATTAGTAAAAGGAACTTGGGATGATATTTGATTTTGATTTTCATCATATACATAAGCTTCAATATAATCAGTAGAACCTGAGAATACTGTATCTAAATCATTAGAAACAATTAATGATTCATCTGATATTGAGTAATCTTGAAACTCAAATGTTTCTGGATTTACTTGGTTTATTATTATTTTATCCTCCATTTGTTATTTTTAATAAACATTGTTACTGCCATCACTATTTGATGATTGTCCACCTGAGCTTATATTTGTAGATATATTTGAAGTATCTGAATTTTCACCTAGCCCCAAAGAACCAGTATTTATAGTTACTCCTGATTCTAATTCTACTACTCTAATTTGTTCAGCTAATAATTCTTCTCTTAATCCTGCTATTTCTTGTTGTAATGCTAAAATTTCTTCTGCTATTTGATCAAAATTAATATATTCACCACTACTTTTTACTAAAAATTCATGTGAATTTGTATCACCCGTAGGTGGTATATCATAAAAAATAGAATTGTAATATCCAAAGAATTCTTCAACACTTATTTGATCTTCAGCACTAGCACTAACACTAGTAACCCCTAATTGGGAAAAACTAGTATCAATTACTTGTTTATATTGAGGTTTATTAAAAACCTCTTTTCTTAAATCAACATTTCGTGTTTGGGACATAATTAACCATTTACAACTTTAAAATAATATTGATCATCTTTTACTATAGTATTACCATCTATAGTAGTTTGTATTAATATTTCATAATATCTTTCAGGTTCTAGACCATTCATATATAATGTAAAATAACTACCTGTGGTATCACAACTAATTTGAGTAAATTCTTTATCAAAATTTATAATATATTCATTTGTATCTAAATCCTTTATAGCATAATATGATTCTTCGGGTAGAGCAAAATTATCAGTATAAATAGAAGCTGTTTGAAAAGTTCTAGTTGGAAATTCTGGTCTGCAATTTATTCTAAACTGGTTAATACTTTCACTATAAAATATACCTTGATTATTATCAACTGCGGCATATATATCAGGAGTTGAAATGGTTTGTAGTCCACCTGTATTATATACATAATCCCTCCATTTTATTTCTAATTGAGGAGGATATATTGTATTAGTATCTACTGAGTAAAATTGCATTTTAGGTTGAATAGCTAAATTTGAATCAAATTCAATTTCATCACTCCATTTTAATAAAAATCCATTATTTTCAATTTCAGTGTAAGTACCTACTATTGAATTTGAACTAGAGTACCAAGTTTTAACTATATCAGTTACATCTACATTTATATCTTTTTCAGTTCTTAAATTAAAAGATTGAGAATATTCTAAATTTAATCTAGTATCTGAAGAAGAAGTATACCAAGTACCACCACCTTCGGATGCTGTTATAAAGGATGCTGTAACATTAGTATTGAAATTATCAGTTGACCAAGCATTAGACCCATCATTTGATCTATATTTCCAACTTACACCATTAGTTGTAGGGGGGTTATCTAAATATTCGCCACTACCATTATTCCAAGATCCTGATGTAGGATATACGTATAAATCTGATTTCATTACTATTCCACTAGCATCTGCAATAAAAGCTTTTAAACTAGCAGATATAGCTGTTGATCCTGTGTTTAAATTATCTATAATATCATTGATTTGTGATTGATCAAATTGTATAATAGGTCTAGCTACAACTGGTGTTCCAATTGTAGAAGGGTTTAAGTTTGATAATTCAAGTATTGCATCTATACCCGTATTTGTACTAGGATATCTTGAATACATTGTTGCATCTTGAAGTGGGAAAATTTTATATACTGCCATTTTTTTATTTTTTAATAATTGCTACCTCCACCATTTGTTGTACTTCCTCCACCTTGTCCTATTGTGACTACTCTACCTTTTATATCGGTATTTGGATATTTTACTTCAAATATCATAGGATCAATAGAAGGGAATATAGTACCATTCTGTAATGCACCAGATACATCATAAGCATATTGTGAGTATCCAGAAGTTGTTCCCGCTTTATTACTAATTGATATATTATTTACAGTTTGTACTCCTGCTACATTATCTAATAGGGTACTAATATTTCTTAATATTATAGGTTGATTAATTTGCCATAAGTCTATATTAAAAAAGTTTTGTAAAACAGAACTACACCTAGTTAAAACATCACTATTATTGTATTCAGGTAAAGTAATAATTTCAAAATTAACTCCAATATTAACAACAAAAGCATTTTTTATATTAACTGTATCACCTATCATTCGATATTGGTTTATATAGTTACGTAAGTTACTTTTTAATGTTTGGGAAGGGTATGTTAATTTTCCATTTAGATCCGTAGATAATACATATAAATCTAATGTAGTATTAGGATCATTAGCTTTTGGTTTTTGAGTTATTGCCTTAGAAATAATTCCATATTTAGGAGGCATACTTAAAGCTCTTACTAAATAATCATCCGCTGTAACATTTCGTAATTGAGAGGATAAATTAGATATTGTATTTTGTCTTATTTCCTCAGATGAATCCCCGTTATTTCCTCCACTAGCAGCTGCTTCATTATTTACTTGTAATGAATCAAATACCGTTTGAGCAACGGTTGAATTTAGGGTTTGTTTTTGGAAATTAGTTAATGTAGTATTTAAAGTTGTAATAGTATTAGCTGCCACATTAGATGATACTCCTCCTCCTTTTAAATATCTTACAGTTAATGATGTATTACTTGGAGCAATACCATAGGTATTTGTAAATATAAAATTTGTAGGACTATAAGCAGTAGTTAATTTATCCCTTTCAAAAGGTAAGCCTAAACCTATATTCATAGGGTTAGGTATAATATCTTCATCAGTATCAAAAGGATTACCGGATCCAAATTGTAGTTGAAGTTGGGTAGTACTTAAAAATCTTGAATTAAATCTTCTTTGGACTTGTTTAGTTTGTAATAAATAGGGTGTGTTATCACTATCCTGATAGTTATTAGGATCGTTTGTATTTGTATTTTTAATACCATCAAAAACTAACTCCTGTCCTAAATAATCTACTTCGTACCAAATATTACCATCAGAATCTACACAATCTATTATACCCCCAATATTTTCATCTTGAATTATTACTGTTGGGAATTCTTGTGGTGATCCAAAACTAAAAGAAGTAGATGCTATTGTACCAGACAATGCTTTTCTTTTTTTCTTTAATAAATAATATGTTGGGTTATTGTTAGATATTTGGGCAATACTAACTTCTGTTGGGTCTAATGAATTTGACACATTAAAATCTATAGGATCTTCTATAGTAAAAGAAACTCCATTTTGGGTTTGTGCCGTTGTGTTTGCACCCACATTTAAAGCATAGTTAAAATCAGGAACATATAAATTATCTGCTCCGCTTGAAGAAACTATTGAAGGTACTAGTTGATAAAAAGATAAATCTACTGAAGATAAGCCTGTTACTTTAGGTTTATATCCGTACATATAAGATAAATCATACAAATTGCTAGTTTGTCTAGCATATTGTAAAAAATTTTCTTGTATTTGGTTATCTAAATAAAAGGATAATACATCACCTACATAAGCGGCTTGCTCCATAAACATCATACCAGGGGAAGTTTCTGAGAAGTCAGTATATGTCTGGGGGAAATAAGTTTGAGAATAATTAATTAATTGTGATCTATAATCACTAAAATCTTTATTTAAATATTCTATGTTTCTTCTTACGATTGCCATTAGTTAAAGCTTAAGGATAGTGCGTCATTTATACCTGTATCTTTTACACTATATGTTATATTAATTTGAATTTGATTAGATCTTTCTGTAGGTAAAACGGTGATTTCTTGTATTATTATATCAGGAAAAAAGGTTAATATTTTTTCTTGAATATCATCTTTTATATAAGATAGATCTTGAGAATCTATTTGGGTAAAAATAAATGCCCTTAAACCTGCACCAAAAGTTGGATTACCTGGTCTTTCTCCAGGGTTTGTTAAAAAATAATTAATAAGATTGTTTTTTATGGCTTCTTTAGTTTGATAGTTAGGAGTAAATACCCCACCCTCATTCATAGGAAGGTTAAAACCAATGGCTACACTAGGGCGTAGATCATTAGGGAATATTTTAGTTGCTCCAAATGCCATTTAATTATCTTTTATTCATTAGCCCCATTATTTGGTCCATACCAACTTCACCTTCAGGTAAAGAGCTATTTGCTGACATTGTATCAGTACTTGAAATTTGTAATGGTTTACCTACCATACTGGAATTAGCATTTATAGTACCATTTTGACCTGGTAGCATACCATTTAAAACATTCATCATATTTTCTTTTAATTTTACTCTATCAGTTTCAGGTAATGGTGTTTGCATTACAGGATTCATTGGACTAGGGGTTGCTACATTTGTTGTAGGAGTACCCATTCTGTTTTCATAAACGGTTTGTTTAGGAGAACGTACAGCTTCCATAAGGATGTCTTTCATCTCCTCTTGTATAGCCTCTTTTACGGCTTCCTTTACAATAGTTTTTAATTGACTTAATTTCATGTTGTATTGATTTATTATAAATATTAAACTAGTTTGCTTTTAAATTATTTGATCGTATATAAAATGCAAGCTCATCAATTAATATTTGTTCACTTGCACTAAATGAAGGTTCTCCTTTTAAAACTACAACTCCTTGTGGGTCTGTTGCAGTTGCATATATTCTTTGTAATGAACCTACTTGGTTTTTATTATCAACAGCAACACCTAAGGTAAAACCATTTACTGATGTAATTGTTTGGGTATCTTCTTCTTCTTCTTCTATTTCAAAATCTAAATTTTCCAAATCTCCAATATCTTCACTACATCTTAATAATTGTTGGTCTAATAATTTTAATAATTTTAATGCTTGAAGTAATAAAGCAGATAATACTAATAATGCAGAGCTTATACCTATAGAAAGGGTAAATACTTTTTCTGCTATAACTAATAATTTATCAATTAGTCTTTGAAAATTTAAAATTAAACTAGTTGGAAAACCAATACCAGGAGGAACTGCTGTAGGTAAAGGGATTGACCTAATTATCCCTGCTGCTATTTTTATAACAGCAGCTAAACCTCCTAATATACCTACTATTATTAAAGCAGTATTTACTAATTTATATAGTTGATTTAATTGTCTTACAATTTTATTTCTTCTATTTTTTGTTCGTATTACTTCTTCAGGGGAAGGACAAGGGCCTTGTGCCGATGCTTGTGATATTTTTCCTGCTATTATATCGCTAATTTTTCCTATCAAAAAAGGAGCTAATAAAGTTAAAAGAAAAGGAATTAATCTTTCTTTTAATATTTTTATAAATTTTTTAAGTAATAATTTTAATGAACCTTTTTTAGGTTTTAATGC
>Ga0209632_10001449_pt1 | contig 23960 bp, 22 predicted proteins | sample COG_10_FD_184754 | JGI IMG/M metagenome (GOLD analysis project Ga0209632, IMG submission 184754) | Pelagic Microbial community sample from North Sea - COGITO 998_met_10 (SPAdes) (version 2) | ecosystem: Environmental > Aquatic > Marine > Neritic zone/Coastal water | place: Helgoland, sampling... | reverse complement strand
TTAAAATTAATTAAATAGATTTTTTTTTAAAATTAATTAAATAGATTTTTTTTTAAAATTAATTAAATAGATTTTTTTTTAAAATTAATTAAATAGATTCATAAAATTTGTTATTATGTAAGATATAAAATGGTAAATCGGTTATAGAATATTTTTGTCCATAAAATGATTCATAATCGTATAATTTGAATATATTTAAATCATGAACATTTGTTGGCATGAAAAATAATTTATCATTAATATTATATTTTATTTTATATCCTATTAAATATCTTTTCATTTTAATCATATTTAAGTTAGGAAATTTATCATCATCAATATAATCTGTAAATATTTTATCATCTGAGTCTACGTGATAGATAGATTGTATGACCGAAAACTTACTGGTTATTTTATCATTTAGATGGTATTTAGATGATTCATATATAAAGAATTTATTATCATCTAAAAAGAAATCACATAGAATGGTACCATTTTCCTTAATATATCTAATATCTTCATCTTTATATCTAGAATTAATTTTATAATATGAAAATATGTTTTCAGTAGATGGATTTTTAGCAGATATGACTATTGTATCGGGTTCAATAAAGAATGATTTCTTTGATTTTAGTTGTATAGTATCAATTTTATTTAATTCATCAGAGTCTATACCTGGGAAATATGCTAATTCATTTTGTAATTTACTTGAGAATTGTATACATTTACTATTTAAGATAGGGTCATCTGTTGTATGTTTTAAGCAATCTACAGAAGATTCTTTTATGATATTATTAAGTTTTTCAGTAATATTATATTTTCTTTCCATGATATCAAATATCATTTGATCACTGGTAGTATTTTGAGACATATTTTTTAAATGAAGTATTTTCTGAACAATTGTATATATTTCTTTATGATTATCTAATAAATATTGTTCAAAATTATCTTGTAAAGTAATATTATTTGTTATTTGCCATCCCAGGCTTTTTATGAATGAAAAAATATCTATAATATTATTGCCTTCAGGGAATAATGATAGATATAAATATTGTTCTACATTTCTATCATCTTCATCAAGTTGTATATGTGAATTACGACGTATAGCACGACCAAATACTTGATCCATACGTACATTGTTCCAATACGGTTCAATAATATGAACTTGACGTACACATGTTAGAGATATGCCTTCTGCTCCGGATTCAGATATCATCATAACTTGAATATATTCACCTAATTTATTTTGTTCAACATTAAATGCGTTTTTATTAATTTCTTTATCAGTATCACCGGTAATAAATGTATATCTTTTTTTTCTATTATCTGTTTCAATTAAATTATCAATATTATTTACTTTATGATCATAATTTTCATAACCATTAGCTATTAATACTTGTTCGAATGCACCAGTACCACCGTCATTTTTATAAACACTATAAACTAATATTTTACCAGTTGGTTCTTTAGTAGAATCATTTATAAATTTACTCATATTTTCAAATATATTAAACATTTTTGGAGAATAATTAATAAGATTATCTTTAAAATTATCTTTACTATGCATACCTTCATATAATTTATCATAATCTACACCTTTTTTATTATCTTGATTATATACAATATTACATGTTTTTCTAGTTCCTGTAAAATAATGGAATGAACTATCTTCATACATGCTCCCTCTTGACATTCTTTTAATACTTGCTTTTTGTTCCTCAGTATATTTAGATTCATATCTTGAAAATTGTTCATAGGACATATGACATGGAACAATATTTATCTTTTTAGTAATATTATAATCATCATATTTTAGATATTTAATAGTTGGTTCAATAATTTCAGGCATAAAAGCTATAGCAGATCTATCAATTGGATAATATGATGTTAAACCCATTAACATTCTTCTAAGAAGAACTTGTTTTCTAGGTTGTATATTATTATCTTCGTCAAAGAAATATTCCATGAAAGTACCATTATCAGATAAATCTATTTTATTATTACTATCATCATATAATTCAAATAATTTATGTTGTTTATTAAATATTAAATTTAAATCTGTATCGAAAACGTGTTGTTTACCATTTATTAAATAATTAATATCTTTTTTAGTTAATTTTTTAAAATCTTTTTGAGTAGGTGTGATTAAATCGGATTTACAGAATTTATGTAAACCAGCATATATTTGATCAATAAATTCTTCAAATGTATAATCATTATATTTAACAGTTTTTACATTACCATCATCATCTAATATATTAGCAAAATTACTTCTTATTTTAATAAATGATACTACTACTTTACCTTTCACTTTTTTAACATATAATTGTTCTACAGAAGATATACTATCATAAAATATTTCTTTGAGTCTTCTAGATATATCATCAACATCTCCATCTACTTTCATAGAGAAATCATATACATCTATTTTACCTTTCAACATATTGAATAAATAAGCAATTTCAGAGGGTTTATTAATAATAGGTGTTCCTGATAAAAATACGATTTTAACATCTTTACTATTGATGATCCAATTATAAAACAACTTAGCAGGTCCTTTATCATTTTTAATTTGACTTATAAAATTATGAACTTCATCGAATACTATAACTTCATTATTAAATGGTGAATCAATATTTTTTTTTTTATTTTCATTTAGTTTATTTATTAAATTTTCTATGATTAAAGTATTTCCTTTAGCTTCTTCTTTTTCATCTAATATATTATCATATAAATCACCATCTATATTTAATTCTCTGATTTGGTCTTTAGTGATCGACGGAAAAGGATTATAATGTATAAAATTATATTTATTATTTATCATAATATCAGTTTGTATTTCAAGTTGTTTCTTTTGGGTTTCTGTTAGGATAACAATTTTATTATCTGTTCGCTGTTTATTTTTATTTAATTTAAATTCACCATCTACTGTATATATAGTTTTATCAGAATCTTCAATTAAGTTAAGGTTTAAGAATAAACCTTCAAGTAAATCATTTGACGAATTTGATTCATCATCAGATATTTCATCTAAAATTTTGTTAATTTTTATCCAAGGTACCCATTTATTTATACCTTCAGATTTTACCTTTACATTATCACCTTTTGTATCTTTAACAACACCAATATGTTCTTTTCCTTTAGATTTATAAGATACATTCATTCCTTTTTTAAAAATATCTAATGTCAATTTTTTATCTTTTTTATGTAATTTACTTTCTTTTTTATTTATTAGATCTACTTTTCTATATATTACATCAATTGTATCTTTTATATTTTTTATATTGATATCATTAAATAACTGTTCTCTAATTTTATCATCTTTATTTATTTCTTCTAAAGTATAAAAAACCCAATTATTTGAATCTATATTAAAAGTATCAGTAGCAAATTTTTTTATTTCACTTATGAAATTACCTTTTAATGATGCAGGTAAAAAAGTATTTATTTTCATTGGTGCTAAACCTTCTACAGTAATTACTGATGTAGCTGTTTTACCTGTACCTAATCCATGATATACTAATAATCCTCTAAAGGGTGTTTCAAGCGCTAAATATCCTTTAACAAATAATTGATATGAATTTTTCACATTAGGATCATCGCGTTTCTCTACAATTTTATCATAAAATTCATTATTTATCCAATTTACATATGCTTTTCGTTGTTCTAAAATGTATTTATATTCTTCTTGAGTAGTTTTTTTATCTTTTTTTACTATATCTTTTTCTACTTTTTTACATTTACGATATATTATCTTCATTTTAGGTTTTTTTCCTAAATTTAATATGATACTTTTGTCTATCTTAAAATCTCCTAAATTTAATCTAGGTGGTAATTTAACAAATACATGATCAAATTGTTTGCATACATTATCTATAACTTCCAAGATAGTTAAATCACCCAACATAGGCATAGAAGGTTTATCATAATTATATGTTTCACCTTCTATTAACCACGGAGGATCCAAGAATATTATATCATTATGTTTTATAGATGGTAATATATCTTGATAATCTCCGTGGTAAGACTTAACTTTACCAGAAAAACTTGGTTTAAAGAGATCTTTAAATTTATAAGCAGTTTTAATATTACTTTTTAATAATTTAAAATTATCTTCGTCTAATTCGATAGCATCTACATTATAAAAATATTTACCGAATGATAAAGTATTTCCACCTATACATGCTGTAGCATCTGTAATAGATAATTTAGATAGTTTTTCATTAGTTTTTCTAATAGTTTGTTTTGTTTCTTTTAAAATGAAATGCGATATTTTTTCTGATAAACTATATTCAGTTGTACTAAATGACGATATATAATTAAATTTAAGACTATTTTTAATAGGTGTTTGATATTCTTTAAATTGTATATTAGATAGGATTAATATTTTTTCTAATTGTTTAATTATAGGATCTTTTACATCTTCATCTTTTAATTCTTTAATTTTTTGTGATAATGTTTCTAATGTCCATGTTTCTTTTAATAAAAAATCATAATTATCAGATTCACCTGTTTTTTCAGATTTATCTGATATGGCATCAGCCCAGTCCAAAATAGGTTTATCTGTTTTAGATTCTTTTTCTTCTTCTGATAATTCTTCTTCTTCTGATAATTCTTCTTCTTTTTCTTCTTTAGGAAAATAATTATCTAATTTTTTCTGTACTTCTTCTTTATCGTCTTTCCATACAGGATATTTATATGCCATGTCATATTTTCGTTGTCCCCTGATTATATCCCTAAATTTTTTGATCACTGAAGGTTCAATTGGTTTAATTATTTCATCTTTATATTTATAATTTTCTAGATCCTTCACTACTGCTTTGTTTAATAGTAATGGATTACCATTAAAGTATTTAAGTAATACTATATATACATCTTCGTTATCAATATTATTAAAATCAAAAAATTTTTTTTTTGCCTTTTGGCTCATTATTAATATATAATATATATAATATTAATTTAAAACATTATAATGTATTAAAGCATTTTTAGAAGCATTCTGTTGTGCTTTTTTTATACTTTTTCCTTCTCCACGTGATATAATTTTATCTTTAAACATTAAATCAATATAAAATAAGTTTTCATCAGAATTTATATCATAATTTTTGTTAATAACATATTTAGGATTTTCCTTAAAATTATGTTGTAAATATTTAATAATTTGATCTTTATAATTATTATTTTTTATAATAATATCTGTAAAATCAACATACTTTTCTATAATTTTAAGTAATATATCTTTTGTAATATCATAATTATTATCTAATATAATAGCACCTATAAATGCTTCAAATACATCTTCTAATATATTACTATTATTTCTACCGGGTATATTACAATTATCTTCTATATGTTTAGAAATAACTATAAATTTATTTAATCCAAGTTTCTTTGATAGTACCGCAAGACTTTCACCACATACTATACGATTCTTTAAATATGTTAAGAACCCTTCATTTTGATCATATATTAAACAAAACCTTTCATATAAATAATTAGATATAATACTTCCTAAAATTGAATCACCTAAAAATTCCATAGTTTCATAAGATGTTTCTTGAAGATCTAATGAATCATCTATATTATTAAAATCAGTATCTTTGTATAATTCTTTACAATAAGATTTATGTATAAAAGAAGTTTGGTATAAAAGAATATTATTAACTTTAAAACCATTAATATTTAATGTTTCCATAATATTAACAATATCAGTTTGAGTTATTAGTTTATTATTTAAATTATAAGGATTAGTTTTTTCCATAGTATATTATATATATATATTATTTCTTTATATATCAAATTTATAGAGTATTATTTCCTATAGAAGCATAACAATCTTCGCCAATTTCAAGGGGTGCTCTAGCAAGGTCAGGACCAATTGTTGTATTCAACCAGGGACTAACATTTACTTGAGGATTAGGAGGCTCAGATCTAACTTGTCTATTAGCATTTCTAAGACTTTGACCAACTGTATTAACACCAACTTGATAACCCGCCTCTAAGAAATTAACACCTTTAAGTATTCCTTCAGATATGGGATAATCTTTATTGAAGTTATTAATATTATCAGCATCTTTTTTAGGTAATAAATCTTTAGCAGCTAATGCGTCTTGAGGATAACATGATCTAGTAGGAGATTGAATACCACTTACAGCAGCGAATTGTTCATTTTCACCTAATGGTCTGGAAGCACCAACGCCTTGTTTATTAGCATTAGCATTAGTATTTCTGTTAGCATTAGCATTAGCATTAGTATTTCTGTTAGCATTAGCATTTCTGTTAGCATTGGCATTAGAATTTCTGTTAGCATTAGCATTAGTATTAGCATTATTTATAGGAGCTTGACCCTCAATTAAAGACATTACACCATTAGATTTAAAAACTAATAATGCTAATAATACAAAAATTAGTACACATCCGGCTATATTGCAAATTTTATCAACTGAAGGTAATTTCATTTTATATATATATATAATAAAAAAAATATAATGAAAATAATTAATTAATTATTTATTTATTTAATTTATTTAATTCATTTTTTAATTCCTCCATTTTTTTTTTTAAATCTTTTTCCTTTTCTTTCTTTAGTTTTTCCTCTTCAAGGGCATTATTTATTTCTTCATCGAATAAATCATCCATAGATCCATCCGAGTCATCATCGTCAATAATTGAATATTCACTTAATATGGTATATTCATTATTTACTAATTTTATTTGATTTACATAAAAATCTAAATGAAATTTTTCCTTTAATATTTTTATACCTTTAATATGTAATATCAATACAATATTATCATTTTCATTTAGTTCAGAATGTTCTATATCTTTTTTGTCATTATTAAATATTTTACATTGTAATTTTTCTTTAATATATGGAAATTTTATTCTTAATTTATCATTTTCTAAATCAATATTTTCATACATATGTTCAATAGCATCATATGGAATATCTTTTTTAAACCATTCCTCACAATGTTCAAATGTATATTTAATATTCTTATCTTCTAAATCATCTATAAATTTAGTAAATTGATCAGTAATACTTAATATTATATATTCCTTAGTTATTTCATCTATACTTAATATGGGTGTCTGTACATATAATAAACTATTATCATAACTAATATTACAAATATAACAATTGTCTAATTTATCTGGATTAGATAATTGTATATTATCAATATCTATATTTTTATAACTAACTGTGGACATTTATAAAAAAAACTATAAAAAAAAAAAAAAACTTAAACTAAATATATTTTCTTTGCTTTCCATTTACAATAAAATATTTCATTATATTTCCATATTTTATCTATATATATATCACATTGCATTTTTGTGAAATTATTTATATGATATAAATTTATACTATCATATTCATCACTAAACACATCAGCATCATAACAATTTTTTGTAAATGGTATCTTTACTAATAAATTAGGATCATATTTATTATCTTTATCATATCTAATTTGTGAACTATATTTATCAGCATCTTTTTCATCTGTAATACCTAAATTTACCATATTGTTTATTTCAACATCTTTTATAAATGAGAAAAATGATTTCATTGTAGAATCTGTCTTTAAATCAACGAATTGTAAGGACATCTGTTTATTAGTCATTCCAAATAAACATGTCATCACCGGTGTTGTAATATATATTATAGGGTTTTGATTATAATATATTCCTATATATGCTATATTTTTAATATTTATAGCATCATCTCCAGATTTATCTTGAACGAACTCCTTCTTTTTAGCAGTACAATCTTTATATACATATTTACTATATTTTATATCACTAACTTTATATAAATCATGATGAATTTTCTTTAAAGACTTATCCATATTATATATATTTAATTAATTTATCTTTAATTATTTACCACCTGGTCCTACTCAGCAACATCCCAACGGTGCCGCGGTGCCACAGCATGTCCCTTCGTCGCATGTGGTGGTGGCGCCCTCGTCTAATATACCCGGCCGGCAGCTGACGTCGATGCCTAAGTTGACTGGATTAGAACTTGAACACGAGTAGGAGTCACAAGTGGCCGGTAACTCACAGCAATCAGCCTCGGTGCACCCGGGCTCCTCGCAGGTGACGCTGTTGCCTTTGTTGACCGTTTTTGGGGTTGTGCACGTGACGCTGTCACATTGGCTGGGGTCGGCGCCGTCTTCAAGATTCTGTCCGAAGAGAACTGGGGGAGCGGAGGGATCGTATTTGTTTCTATCCGGGCATATTGGGGCCTGCCACAGCTCCTCAGCTGTATCCATCTCTTCTTTAGTTACCGAGGTACAAGCGCGGCCGCGCCCCTGGCACGTTTTTTCACCCGTTTCTGAACCGAGCCACGCGCAGTCTGTCCACTCAAGTGTTGGTAAAGTTTGCGAAGCCACGGCGGTACCTATCATACTCATAAGACTACCACCACCGGGTAACGGTACACAACAATTGCCCGTAGCGGTATACGTAAAGTCCGCACCGGATGCGGCTTTAGGCGGAGGCGTGGGGTCCACGCCTTCCGCAGCTGGTTCCCCGTTCCATTCGCAACATCGCAAACCGGTCTGATCCCAGAGTCCAGCCGATATACATTGGTCCTGGGTACCAGAAAAGTTCGCGCATTCTGAACCGTCGAGTTGGGCCGCGCAGAGCGGATTTGTTTCAGTACCTGGTACACGAGCACAATCATCATCATTCCCTTCAACAACTTTACACCCACAAGTATTCTTTAATAAATAAAATACTAAAACTCCAACAAAAAAGCAAATTAATAAACATAGCTTTTGATTCATTTTATAATATATATTAGATTTTTTTTTTAGGGAATTAATTTCTTTTATTATTGACTATAATTTTTCTTTTTGTTGAGTTGTTCCATAGTGAATTTTGTGATGTAGTAGGGTCATATGTTAAATCACCTGTGATATTGGTACATTTTTCATCTAATGGTTTATTAGATCCAAACATAACATTATCATCTTGTTTATCTGATATTTTATAAGTAACATTTTTACAGTTATTAATATCATCTAATTTAAAATTCCATCCGTATCTAGTTGAATTATCTTTAACTTCATTAGTTGTCATATTTCCTTGAAGATTTACTGGTTGAAAAGGATATTTATAATCTAAAAAATAACTCATTATATTATATATTATATATAATATTTTATAATTATAATATATATGTTATCAAATGATAGTAAAAAAATAGTTGAATTTATTTCAGACGATAAGAAAATAAATGATAAGGGATTTAAAGAACTTAAAGAATTATTTAATCACTTAAAGAGTGTTAATAATATTCATGATAAAATTGTATTACCCATAAAAAACTTACCTAAATTACAATCACCTTTTGTATCACAAGAAATACTATTTAAAGTACACCAACTTAAAAATAATCATTATACAATATTATCTGTAAATGATTCAAAAATTCATGTAAATGTTTATTATGATAAATTAAATATTAATAAATTTGTTGAAATAATATTATCTGTAATATCATATGTTGCACATTTGATTAAAAAGGTTGTGAATGAATATTATATAAATTATTATATAGTTAATGATAAGAAATTATTAGATCATCAAATTGTAGGAGGTTTGAAACACGGTCATGTCAATAGTGGATCATGTGGTTCTAATACAGTAAATATATGGAGAAAAGAAGAAGTTATAAAAGTAACTATACATGAATTATTTCATTTATTTAATTGTGACAGTAGAAATGATGATCCACAATCAATCATAAAATTATATCAAGAAAGATATAATATTAATTCAACTGTAATAAATACATTCGAAGCATATACTGAAATATGGGCTAATATTATAAATTGCTATATATTATGTGGAAATAATTATAAAAATTTTGTTAAATATTTATCTATAGAAAAAGAATGGTGTAGATATCAGAGTTATAAAATTTTTTATATTAATAAAAATATACAAGATATTAATAAATATACAAATGTATTAGCATATTTTATAATAAGGTGTGAAATATATAATAATTTTAAAGAATTTATAAAATTATTTGGTAAAAAAATATGTTGTAATAGAACAATTTACTTTAAATTTCTTAGAAATAATAAAGTATGTAAAAAAAATGATAAGTTAATAGAAAAATATAGTAAAAAAAAAGTTGTTTATAAAAGTTTAAGGATGAGTGCCATGGAATATAATATTTAATAGTATGGAATATAATATTTAATAATAGATTATATAATTAATAGGATGGAATATAATATTTAATAGTATGGAATATAATTAATCAAGCGAATACACCTTCTTTATTAGGGTAGTGGGGCTTAAGATATTTCTGAAGATTGAAGAATGTAAGTTCATCGTTTTTACCTAATTTAAGAAGTGTTTTAAGGGTTTTATCAGCAAGGATGATGCGCTTATCTTCTGGGTTTTGGAGATTATGTTCCTTACAGTAAGCGTTAACACTCTTAGTAACCTGGGTACGAGCAATGAGTTCGCCATCAGGTAGACCAAGGAATTTCCGAAGTTCCGGAGAAACGTTTAGGGGTTTTTGGAAGCCGCTCGGAGGAGCATTAGGATCCTTAACACGTTTGACCTTAGTTTTCATTTTCTTATCTACAACTTTCTTATCACGAGCAACTTTTCTCTCAAGTGCAGTAAGACCTACCATAGCAGTTTTTACTAATGTCATAGCATCTTTAAGTTGAGTTTGAAGAGCTTTAAATTCATCATCATAATTAAGTAATTGAGGTACTTGAACATTATTACCTTCAACTACTACAGGAGTATCGACTATGGGAGTCTCAACTACTGGAGCAGATACTGGAGAAGTAATTACAGTAGATTTAACTTTCTTAGGTCCGCTAGATTTCTTAGAAACTTTAGGTTTGGAGGATTGGTTCTTGGTTGAGGGCATTTTATATCTTATAATTAGTTTTTATTTTATCTATTCAACCGCGCTCTCGTTATAATATATCTATAAAATTAGTTTTAAGTATCTTTAATTTACTTATTTATATTTACTTATCTATATATTTAATATCCATGGATGTGTATCACATACAATTGGATTAATTTTAGCTAAACCTATTAAAAAATACATAAAACCTGTCTTTTTATCGCCATCAGATATAGCATTATTAAATTTACTTATATCGTCTATAATAAGATTCCTTAATATATCTCTATTATTAATATCTCTTATTTCAAAAGGTGATTTATTAAATATTACGCCATTCGGTGGACATATTAACATTTTTATTTCAAGAGATAATTGTGATCTATAATTCCATATATCTTCCATTAAATAATATAATTTCTTTAAAGATATTGTATGTAATGATGTAAACCATTCATTATTAAAACTAAAACCTAACCTTTCTATAATTGCAAATATATCTATCATTTTATGTTTTAATATTGTTTTCTTATCTTTTTCTACTTTTTTCATTTCATCTTTAAAATCTATTCTTATATTGTTATTTTTTAGATATTCTATTAATTTGTTTGCTTTAAATATTGTACTAAATCCGAAAGGTTTCATTGTATATGGATTGCCTTGCTCCATATCTATTAATTTTTTTAATGATCTAATATCAAAAAACCATATAATTCCTGTATTATCTTTATATGAAAAGAAATATTTATCATCTATTTCATCATAAGTTTCATATGTGAAAAAATCTTCATTATTATTACATAATTTTTTATTAATAAATCCTTCACCTCTAATTAATTCATTTAATTTATCATATTTTTTCTTAAAATTTAGTTGAATATATTTAATTGATTTTATATGATCATTAAAATGTTTTAATTTATTAAATTTTTCTAATAATATTGAATATAATACTTCTTTTTTTAAAGTTTTTTTGTGTTCTGGGTATGAAGATAAATTATTAATTGTATTTCGTATATCATCTTTAAGATAATCAGATGATTTATATGTGAAATTATTAAATATGATTAAATCCTTTTTAACTAAATGATTTCTTTTATGTTTATTACAAAATTCACCATAACTCTTTTTTTTACAACAGTTTATATTATTTTCTGAATAATCGCACATATTCTTTATATTATATTTTATTAAAAAATATTTAAATATTAATATGATTATCATAATTACTTATCTTACTTATATTAAATGTCTTACTTAAAGATAAATTAAGATATATAATTGTAATTGATTATAAAAATTTGAGATTGATATAATATAAAACAATATAGCAAGTAATAATAAGTAATAATAAGAATAATAAGAACAATACAAACAACTAATACAAGCAATAAATTTGAGATATATATTCACTTATATTTATATAAATAATATGCCTGGAAAAGTACAAAAAGCTTCTGAAGTTAAGGTTGATGCCATTACATTCTCTGAACCTAAGAAACTACCTAATGGTGGTAATATGGTCTATGTAAATGGTTTTGATTCTCTATATGTGCAAACACCTAAGGTCAATGTTCTATGGGATACTAAATTCTATGCAGCAGCAGATAAACCTGAAAATGGTAAATATTCTATTCAATTCTCTATGACTGATATTGAAAATAACGCTTCTATGAAAGATTTCAATGATATGCTAACATCTATGGATGTTCGTATTATTAAGTATGCTTTTGAAAATCGTAAGGAATGGTTTGGTGCTAAATTTTCTAAAACATCCGAAGAAACTATTGAAAGTCTATATACTCCTATGGTTAAGATTTCTACTGATGAGGAAACTGGAGAACCCAATGGTAAATTCCCTCCTAGGTTTGGATTTAAAATTAATAAATATGATAATGTTCATCAATGTAAGGTTTATGATAGTGATCGTAAACTATTTAATATCGATAATCCAGAAGAAGATGATTATAAATCTCTAGCAGATGATGTATTGGTCAAAGGTGCTAGTATGAATGTAGTCCTAAAATGCAACGGTATTTGGGTAATTAATGGTAAGTTCGGTTGTACTTGGAAAGCAGAACAGGTTAAGGTTAAGGTTCCTGAAAAAGCTATTAGCGGATATGCTTTCCGTGACGACGATGAAGATGATATGGATGTAGTAGCAGATAAGGTAGAACCTGAACTAGATTCTGATTCTGACTCTGATTCCGATTCTGATGTAGATGATGAACCAGTAGTTGAACAAAAAACAGTTAAGAAACGCGGTGTTAAGAAAGAATAGATAGATAGATAATACTTTAATAATACTTTAATAATATTTTAATAATCTTTTAATAACCTTTTAATAATAATCTTTTAATAATATTTTTTTTATTCTATATTTATATGGAGTTATGTGATAAATATTTAGTTGATTCTATTAATATTTATCCACCTTTAAATGATACTTTACAATATACTAAATTCTTTAAGAAAAGTAGAATTTTACCAAATCATTATTCTAAAAAATTTAATAAAAAATCATCTGAATTAGATGATAAATATCATAAATTATTAACTAAAAAGAAAGAATTGTCTTTCTGTGAAAAGATTTTAAAACATGATCTTGATTATGATAAAAAATTAAGTAGTTTTTATAATAGTGAATATTTACCAAATATAAATGATGATGTTATATTTATGTATTATGAAATATGTATGGATAATTTGCCTCCATTATATACTAAAAGTGATTATGTAATGATGATTAATAGATTAAAATCTATTACTGGTATAACAAATGATATTATTGAATTTTTAAAAAAAGGTATTAAAAAGAAAATATTTTTAAATCGATTAATTATAGATAATTTTTTAGATAAATCAAGAACTATATTAGATGATAAAATTAATCCTAAAAATGTACCAAGTGAACTAAAATCTAAATTTATTAAAGCAATTAATATATATTTAGTAAAAAATATTAAAAAGTTAAATGATTTTATATTAAATACATATTTACCATATTCAATTGAAAAAATAGGATTATGTGCTTATGCTGGTGGTAAAAAATATTATGATACATTATGTAAATATGAAACTCTACCTAATTTAACACCAGAAATTATTCATCAATTAGGTATATCTGAATTAAAGAAAACTCTAACACTTAAGAATAAACTTGCTAAGAAAATTGGTTGCTCTGATATAGATGATTATATTCATACACATAATAAATTTTATACTAAAGCATCTGATATTTTATCTGACTTAGAAGCACAAAAGAAAACATTATATAAAAAAATGGATAAATATTTTTTCCATGATATACCTGTATTATATGATATAGAACCTATATCTGATACAAATATGAACCATACTGCTTATTATATAGGACCTAATAAAGGTAATAAAGGAAAAGGTACGTTTTATATTAATATATTACATCCTGAAAAAATAAGTATATATGAATTATTAGTTTTAAGCATACATGAAGGTATCCCAGGTCATCATTATGATGCATATATTACATATAAATCTGATAAACCTGATTATATAAAAAATACATTATATTCTGGATATGCTGAAGGATGGGCTTTATACTGTGAATCATTATTTGAATATACTAATCCTAAAGAATATTATTATGCATTACAGTATAGAGTTGAAAGGTCGATGCGTTTAATAATTGATACAGGAATACATTATTATGGATGGGATTATGATAAATGTTTTACTTATATGAAAAAATATTTCAAATATGAATCAGATAGTTTTATTAAAGATCAAATACTTAGATATTCATCTATTCCTAGTCAAGCATTAACTTATATAATAGGCGAACAAGTTATTTTATATCTTAAAAAAGAATATATGAAAAAGAATAAGGATATTAAATCATTTCATAAAATTATTCTGGATATTGGACCGTGTCCTTTAGAATTATTAATTGAGAAATTCCAGGAAAATATTATGTAAATATTAAACAAAACAATCTACCAAGAGACGTTAATATTATTTATCATAATTTCTTTAGAATTTTTTAAAATAATATCATCTGTTTCAGAATTATCATTATTAATAATATCTGCTAATTCTTGTTCAACATTATCTGTATAACCAACAACATAACAATTATGTTTATCCTTGAATAAATCTCCTTTTTCTACCCATTCTTTATGTAAAATCAATATACAATCTTGATGAATTGCCTCTAAGAAAGTATATTGAGTACCACCACCATCACCTTTAATTACTGATAAATCAACTACATATTTACAATTATTTAATATATCTTTATCCCCTACTGATATTGGTAATGTTTTAGCGAATCTACCTCGCCAATACTTAAGAAATTCTTCTTTTAAATTCATTTTATCTTTTAAAGTAAATTCAACATATAATCTATTTTCTTTACCATAAATTTGTATTTTATTACAGTCATCTTTAATTAATGGATTAGATCTTAAAATAACATGGGTTTTTTTATCGAAATCTATTCTACTTATAGATATACATTTATCTGATACATTATTTTTATAAGTATTTCTATCATATTCATAAAAAGGGTGATATTTAAATTCAGATTGAATATTATGATTAATTAATAAATTTTGTTTTACTGCTTCTCTAATTGTTATGACATTCACTCGTTTAAGAAATTGTTGGACTGGTACGCTTTTAAAATCATTAGGATCATGCATGACAATACTTGTATTATCAGGAAATTTATCAAGATATTTATAATAATGTTTATCTAATGCTACTATAAGAATATTACCTTTTTCAATAAGATCATCAATAGAAATATTTTGATATTTAACACCATAACCAAAATCTCTTTTATTCTTCTCAGTTCTATTTGATTTTGATATTTTAAATAATGGATAATTATATTTAAGTGATAAATGCGCAGTCATTGTCACCCACCCACCGAATGTTGGATTTGCTAAGTATGCTAAATTATATCCCATTTATATAAGAAAAGATAAAAAATTTTAAAAGAAATCGTATTTTTCAGTCAAGCGTATTTTTTTGATGGGTCCAGGTGAACCTCCAGATTTTTCTTTTGGTTTAAAGTTTTGAGTTAAATTAGGTTTTGTTTCCATACCACCACCTTTTTTATGGATCCTTTCTAAACAACTAAATAATAGAGAGTCCATTTTGGTACCACCACTTTTATCTGTTTTTTCATCCGATCCAATATCATTCGCTGCCTCTGCTGCACCCCATCCTGGAGCAGTATTGGCTAGAAAACTTTGACCCAAGTCCATTTTTTCTGTAGGATCCTTATCGTCATTACTTTTATATCCTTCATCTAAATCTTCTACTATATCACCTTCATCTTCATCTTCATCTTCATCTTCATCTTCATCTATATCTGAACCATCTATATCCCCAGATATAATAGTTAATTTATCATCTTTTACTGGTTCAATATATGATATATCTGATTTTATTTTCTGTTCAGAAACTTCTTCATCATCTTCATTTGGTAGTTCTTCTATATCTGAATCAGGTTCTTCTTCTTTTTCAATTTGAATTTTCTTTTTCTTTTTAACTTTTTTAAGTTCAATAATTTTATTAGATATTCTTATCATATTTTTTTGGCATATTTCTTCCACACCGTAAATATCGATATTAGGTAAAATAGATCTTAAATTATTTTCATAATGATTTTTATTATTACTTATATAAATTAATTCTCTTATGCTATTATTTAAAACCATATCTTAATATATTATATATAATATTTAATTTAAATATATGGAACAATATTATGAAGTTGATAAAATTGAAGCAGGTATAGATGAAGCTGGTAGAGGATGTTTATTTGGTCCTGTATCTGTAGCATCTGTGATATGGTTAAATGAAGAACCTAATCATGATATTATAATAAAAGATTCTAAAAAAATGAATTTGAAACAGAAAAATATTGCTTATGATTATATTTTAGATAATTCAATTGCTTATTCACATAAATTCATAGATAATGATGAAATTGATAAAACAAATATATTAAAATCAACAGTAAGAGGTATGCATTTATGTTTAGATGATATTATAGACGAGTTAGATATTGATACTATATTAGTGGATGGTAATCAATTTGATTATTATATTGATTCTTCTGATAATTGTATAGATCATAAATGTATTATAGATGGTGATAATAAATATAAAAGTATAGCATGTGCATCTATTTTAGCAAAAGTTAAAAGAGATAATTATATAATTGAATTATGTGAAGAATATCCAGAGTTAAAGAAATATGATATTCATAATAATAAAGGATATGGTACAAAAAAACATTTGGAAGCAATAAAAGAATATGGTATAACTAAATGGCATAGAAAAACATTTGGCATCTGTAAAGAATATGCTTAATTATAATATGGTTCTGAATTCTTATTAATATATATAGGTTTTTCTATTTTATCACTTAATTTAAATTCCATAGTTGTAGAACCAGGTGCTGATATACCACTAATAGATTTATCTATACTATGAATATTTACGGTTTCTTCTGGTTTAATTCCTAAGTATATTATATTTTTAGGTTGTTTATGATCAACTATATCTGAAACATTTACTTGTTTAGGATGTTTTGGTTGTTTATAGTGTTTTGGTTGCTTATAATGTAAATCTTTAAAATATTTCCTCCTTGGTTCATAGTAATCAGTAATAAAAATATTTTCAACATATTTATTAGATAAAATTTTTTCCTCTAAATCTTTAATATTATCAAATAAATAAATTATTAATAATAATATTACAATCAATATTACAGTTGTATTATTAAACATTATATAATATATATAATATATTTTAATCAAAATCAATTATAATTTTCTTTTTATTACAAATAATAAAGTATCTATAATTTTTAATACCATTTATATATTTTTCTTTCATCTTCAAATTATAATCTATATATTTTAAGAACTGTCTTAAAATAGTTATACATTTTTTTGCATCAATATCATTTAAATATTTTTTTGCTTTACAAGGTATATAATATATTAATAATTTATCTTTTAATTCTATTATTTTTTCAATTATATCAGAATTTAATATATCATGTTTGGTAAAATGAAATTCTTCATTATCTAATGAATCTATCTTAAATATATCTATTAAATCAGAAATAATATATCTATCCGGATTTCTTCTAAATAATTGACTTTTCATTGATATATTATTTAATATTTTAAGTTAAAATAATTATAAATATTAATAATATAGAATATTAAATGGATGAAATTATTAATAGTAAAGTTAATGTATGGGATGTAATAGATACTTACTTTAGAGATGAACCCTATTATAAATCACAACACCAAGTAGATTCTTTTAATGAATTTATTTATTCTAAAGATAATGGTATTCAACATATCATTAAAAGAGAAAATCCTCTTCATATTTTTAAAGGCGATAAAGGTGATGGAAATTTTAAATATCAAATAATGATTTATTTTGGTGAAACTTTAAGTGAAGAAACAAGTGTACCAATTGAAGGCATTGAAAATATATTTATATCATCACCTACTATATATGATAGTGATAATGATAATACTAAATATATGTATCCTAATGAAGCACGTTTAAAAAATTATACATATAGATCTTGTGTATTCTGTAATATTGGTGTGAAATATATTTTAAGTGATGGTAATATTGTAATAAAAAATTTTGAGAAATTAAATATAGGTTTTATACCTATTATGATCCATTCTAAACTTTGTATATTGAATGGATTAGATTCTGTAAAATTATCTGAATTAGGTGAATGTCCTTATGATCAAGGAGGATATTTTATCATAAATGGTAAAGAAAAACTCGTCATATCACAAGAAGGTAAAATTAATAATGTATTATATATAGTAAAAGGTAATGATAATAATATTATAGATGGTATAATTAAATCTGTATCTACAAAAGGTTTTCAATCATCTAGAAGTAATTATATATATTATACTAAAAAAAATTTCAGAGTCAATATAGGTGATGAATTAGTATATAAAAAAGAAAATATTTTTACAGTAAGAATAAAAGGTTTTGCTAATAATAGTGGTGCTGATATAAATATTCCATTATTTATATTATTTAAAGCATTAGGATTTAATTCTGATAAAGAAATATTATCACATATTATCTATGAATCAGATAATAAATCTTTAAAAAATGATTTATATAATTTAATTTTACCATCTATTAAACATTCACAACCAATATATAAACAAGAAGATGCATTTTATTTATTATCATTGAATACAAAAGGTAAGGAAATTATTAATGTTATAGATATTTTAAATAATAATTTATTTCCTAATTACGAAGATAATTTATATATGAAAGCATTGTTTTTAGGATATTCTATTAGAAAAATATTATTAACTCATTTAGGTTTATTAAATTATACAGATAGAGATTCATATACTAATAAAAGAATTGATTTAGCTGGTTCATTATTATTAGAATTATATCGAGAATTATGGGGTATATTCAAAAAAAATTTATCTTTAAAATTGGATTATGAATTTAAATCAATAAATAAATTATTAATGATTGATGAAAAAAATTTAGTTAATATAATTAATGAAAATAATCTTAATGTAATATTTAATAATTCAACTATGGAATCAATTACTAAATCATTTGGTGCTAGATTCGGTACTGCAATATCTTCTAGACAAGGTATTGTTCAAGATTTAAATAGAAATGTTATGTTAGGTACTTTATCTCATATAAGAAGACTATCATATCCATTACCAGCAGGATCTAAATCATTTGGACCTAGAAAACTTCATAATTCACAATGGGGTTTTGTATGTCCTACTGAATCGCCTGATGGCGGTAATGTTGGTATAATAAATCATCTTTCTATTATAGCAAAAGTCACTACAAATATATCAGAAGAAGGTATCATAGAATGTTTAAAAGATATTAATTTATTATTCATTGATGATATTATTATAGATGATTTATACACCAATACAAAAGTATTTTTAAATGGTCGTATAATTGGATTATATATGAATACCTCATTTTTATATAAATATCTTAAATTACTTAAGTTAAATAGTATCATAAATGTTAATACATCTATATCATGGGATATAAAATCTAATGAATTTCATATATATACTGATAGTGGACGGATAATTCGTCCTGTATTTTATCTTAAAAAAAAAGAAGATGGAAGCAAATATAATGAATTAATTAATAAAGATTATTCATATATTGAAACATGGAGTAAAGCTATTCATGGTTTAATGTATGATGAACATGATAATGTTTCTATTTATGATACAGAATATCATAAAGATATTTTAAATGATATTAAAAAGAAACCTGATTTTATGAGATATTTAGAAGAAAAAGCATCATGTATAGAATATATTGATTCAATTGAAAGTGAAAATTCATTCATATCAAAAGATATTTATTCTGCATATGATGAAGATAAAAATTATTCACATTCAGAAATACATTCATCACTTATTTTAAGTGCCTTATCGGTTAATATTCCATTTTCGAATCATTCACAATATCCAAGAAATGTATTCTCTTGTCAACAGACAAAACAAGCAGTAGGTGTATACTCAAGTGCTTATAATACAAGGTTTGATATTACCGGTCATATTCTTTATTATCCACAAAAACCTATAATTACTACAAGATATAAAAAATATACTGATGTAGATAAATTACCTTACGGTATAAATGCAGTTGTTGCTATTGCTAGTTATTCAGGATATAATCAAGAAGATGCTGTTATGATTAATAAAACTGCTATTGATAGAGGATTATTTAAATCAACATATTATAGAAGTTATAGTGAATCAGAAGAAGCAGACAAAGGAAAAAAAATATATTTTGCTAATCCCTTATATCAAAAAAATGTTGTTAAAAAAGATTTATCTAATTATAGTAAATTAGATGATAATGGTTTTATTAAAGAAGGTGAAGATATCACAGAAGAAGATGTTATCATAGGTAAATGTGCAAATACTGTTAATGATAAAGGTAAAGAAGTAACTAAAGTATATGGTGAAAAAATAAAACCAGGAACATATGGCACAGTTGATAAAGTTATTGTAACTAAAATAAATGATGAATTAAGAAATTGTAAAGTACGTGTTAAAAAAATTAGATCACCAGGTATAGGTGATAAATTTACCTCCAGATGTGGACAAAAAGGTATGTGTGGATTAGTATTAGAACAATGGGAAATGCCTTTCACTAATGAAGGTATCACACCCGATATTATAATTAACCCACACGCGTTACCAAGTCGTATGACTATTAATCAATTATTTGAAGTAGTTTTAGGTAAATCATGTTGTATGGGAGGATTTTTAGGTGATTCAACACCATTCTTAAATAATGATATAAATGAATATTTTGAATCCTTGAAAAATTATGGTTATGAAAAATATGGTGATGAAATATTATATTCTGGTATTACTGGTGATCAAATACATACAAATATATTTATAGGTCCCACTTATTATCAACGTCTTAAAATTATGGTTGAAGATAAAATGTATTCAAGAGCTACTGGACCACTGCAACATATGGTAAGACAACCCGCTGCAGGACGATCACAGCAAGGTGGTTTAAGAATAGGTGAAATGGAAAGAGATGCCATAATCGCATATGGTACTTCAGATTTCTTACAAGAATCTATGATGAAAAGGTCTGACGCGTATAATATGAATATTAGTGAAACAAGTGGTATGATATCATATGATAAAAATAATAAAAATATTTGTAATATTGAATTACCTTATTCAACTAAATTATTCCTTCAAGAATTACAATGTATGTCTATTATACCCCGTTTAAATACTAATATAACTGATAATAATATTTCAGCACTAGACCATTTAATGAAATCAGATGATATTAATAATGAATTAATGGATGATGATAATGATTATGATGATGAAATATCTGATGAAGAAGATTAATCCTTCCACTTGTGAGGATGAATACCTCTAAAATAACATATTTCTTGTCTATCTTCTGTTATTAATCCACACCACCTACTATCTTCAGTTTGATGTCTACTACAATAATCTGTATCATTTATTCTTAACCAATAACATTGTCCACCATATCCTCCATTTATTCTTCTTGCTAAACATTTATATGGATTTACTCTTCCTTTTTCTCTTATCATTTTAGGTTTTTCTTTTTTATAATATTTATTTTTTTTACTCATATCTATGTCTGATTCTAGTATTTTATTTACTAATTCCTCAATATAATCATCAATATCGTCATTTTTACATTTCTTCTTAAATTCCTCGCTTAACCCATGATTTTTATATTTCTTCTTGAATTCCTCAATTAATCTGTTTTTTTGTATATCAATTATTTTATCATAAATATCAAAATTCATCAATTACTTGGTTTATAGTATTTTCAACTAATTCATTTATCAAATTTTTTCTATTTATCTCAATTAATTTTTTGTCTAAATATTCAAATATCAAATTTAAATCATCATAATTTATTATATATTTTGGATATTTTTTTATTATTAATTTATATATCTCATCATCTAAATAATTTATTTTACGTCTTGTTCTATTCGTCTTATAAGGATTAGATATTAAATAACATAATAAATCATCTTTATCCATTATATAAATTAATTATATTAATCATAAATATATAACATATATTTATCATTTATAAATTTAACATTACTTATATTTAAATTCATAAATCCTTTATCATCATATTCATTATTTAATATTTTTAATATATTATTTTTTAATTTAATATTTATATTTAATTTATCATTTATATAATTTATTATATCATTTAATAATATATTATCTTCATCACATAATGTAATATATAAGAATTCTTCATTTTTATATATTTTATAATCATTTATTCTTATATGAATACCATTCATCCATGCATTATTTAACTTATATAATATTTTATAACCATTTATCTTTTCTAATAAATTAATATTATTTATATCTATATTGTTCTTATTTAGGATTAATTTCATTCTTATATTAATGAATAATCTTTTTCAAGATTATAAACATAATAAAGATTTTACAGAATTAATTCATTATAAATTAGGATATAAATTATATCATATTTTACATCATAAAAATCATCCAAATTTAATCATATCTGGTATAAATAATTCTGGTAAAACATTATTAATAAAAACTATTTTAAATGATTTATTTAGTACAAATAATTCATTAAGAAAAGAATTATTATTTGATAATATTTATTATGAAAAAAGTAATTATCATTATTATTTTGATTTTAAATTAATTAATAATAATTTTAAAATATTAATTTTAATTAAAAAAATCATAAATAGTTATAATTATTATACTAATAAATATAATTATATCATATTAGATAATTATGAATATTTAAATGATACTATTCAAAATAAATTAAAAGTAATTTTTGAAAAATCTGTTTTAACAAGTAAAATTATTATCATAACTAATAAATATAATAAAGTAATATCTCCTATTAAAAGTAGATTCTTAAATATTAGAATACCATCACATAATTCAGTTGATAAATTTATATATTTTAGAAAATTACTTCTAAGAAATCTATTCATAATCGATGATGATGTTTTATATAAAATTATTATTAAACATGATAATTTAGATTTTAACTTCATAAATATATTAGGATACTTTAAATGTAGTGTGATTAATGGAGATGTTTATGATGTAATTATAAATAAATATATGATCATAATTAACTCTAGTAAATCATTAATGAAGAAAATATCAGATATAAAACAATTATTATATTTAGCAAAATCAGTCATAAATGTAAACGTATTTTTACGAAGATTATTATTATATTTATTAGAACAAAATTATAATAATGAACAAAAAACAAAGTTAGTAAAAGAATTCACTGAATATGATATTATGATTAATAAATCATTCAGAGATTTATTATGCTTAGAAGGATTACTGATTGGGGTTATGGGTGTTTGAAAATTATGTCCCTACATCGCCTTCATGATAAGCCGGTATGGACCCGCGCGAGCAATCAGTCCCCCCCCCGGGGCATTTGTCCCCGATGCAATATTTTT
>Ga0209632_10001443_pt1 | contig 24054 bp, 23 predicted proteins | sample COG_10_FD_184754 | JGI IMG/M metagenome (GOLD analysis project Ga0209632, IMG submission 184754) | Pelagic Microbial community sample from North Sea - COGITO 998_met_10 (SPAdes) (version 2) | ecosystem: Environmental > Aquatic > Marine > Neritic zone/Coastal water | place: Helgoland, sampling... | reverse complement strand
GTACTTTTCGCCCCATTCTACCTTGGCAAGGAAAGCCCAGTCAATTTTTTTGTGCTGTGCCAATCCCTCCAAAGAAGTGAAAAGGAAAAAGGAGCAAAGGAAAAGTGTGGCGAGCTTATTCATTTCTGAGAATGCTTGAAATGTCTGAACGATACGCACGAATGGCAGGAATAAGTGCAGCAACAAGTCCAATACAAAGCGTAAGAGGCAATAGCCAAAGTTCTATATCGGCAATGCCGCTTTGCGATACTGAAAATTGAAATTGATCTTCTCCTAAAGATGAAAGTAGCATGATGCCAACCCTTCCCAAGATGATGCCAAGCGTGTAGCCAGCCAGGCAAAGCAGTAAACTTTCTTGAATAATAAGACCGAAGAGTTTGAATGGCGATGCGCCCAATGACCGCATCAGTGCCAATTCGTATTTCCGCTCCTTTAATGAGTTGAGCAATGAGATAAAAACGCTCAAAGCAGCAATACACATAATCACCATCCCAATGATTTGTAATGTGGTAAATCCAACACCCATCAACGAATAAAGACGATTGATTTCGATGGCTGGAAGTGCGGCTTGCATCGAGGTTTTTTCGTTCACCATACGCGGTATTTGCATGATCCCCATTGGACTTTTAAACTTGACTAATAGCGCGGTTATCTCGCCTGTTTCTTGTTCTGACTGATGGTAGTGTTCGAGCTTCGACTCTTCGTGATTGTGAATATCCCAAACACTTTCGGTGGATGTAAGAATGAGCCGATCGGCAACAGTTCCTGTTGGCATTAAAATACCGACAACGTTATAGTGAGATTCTTCGTGTGCATGACCTTCCTTGTCAAATCCATGATTTCCATGAAAGTGAGCGCCTAATTTGAGGTTCAATTTCTCGGCAACGGAGCTTCCTATTACTACGTCCATGCTGTGTTTCCACAATTCGCCCTCGGCAAAAGCTGCCTGATAATGAGTGAGATAAAGCGAGTCGGTTCCAACAATTCGAAAACCTTGGTAACTATCGCCATAGGATAGCGGAATGCTATATTTAATGAGCGGATGTCGCTTTAGTTTGTTCACTTCCGCAAGCGGAATATTCCCCGTGGGATTATCAATTTGATAAACTGCAGATAGGATAAGCTGAAGCGGACTTCCCTTCGCTCCAACCACCATGTCAATTCCGCGAATGTCACGGTTGAAACGATTGTTGAGTTGCTCGCTCACCGTCACGATAAACGAAACCATCCCAACACCGATTCCTAAAAGCATCACACTGAGAATGGTTGAAAGGAAATGTTCCTTCAGGTTAGCGTATGCCAGCCGCAACATCCTCATAGCGACACCGATTTTTTAAAGCGGTTTTTCAATCGTTGATCATGCGTCACGATAACTAAAGCCGCCCCGTGACCCGTTACTGTCCGTTCAAAAAGCGCAGCTACGGCTTCGCAATTTTCATCATCCAAAGCGGAGGTTGGCTCGTCTGCCAAAACAATCTTCGGTTTGGTTACTAATGCGCGTGCAATAGCAGCCCGTTGGCGCTCTCCAATGCTTAATTCGTTGGGTTTGGCATTTTTCCGTTCCGATATTCCGAGTTCAGAAAGCAGCCTTTCTGCAAAAGCATCATCCTTACTGAGTCCTGCTAGCGAACGTGCCAAGCGGAGGTTTTCCAACACACTAATGGAGCGAATAAATTGCGATTGCTGAAAAACAAGTCCAATGTTTTTGCCTCGAAAACGGTCTCTTGCCGAACCTTTCAAAGTGGCCAATGCCGTTCCGTCCAATTCAATCGTTCCACCAGTTGGATCCATCAATCCAGCAAGCAAATGGAGCAACGTGGTTTTGCCTTTACCAGAATTCCCAAGAACGAGCACCGCTTGGTTGGATGCCACATTCAAGTTTGGGAACACGAATGGCGTTCCGTTTGGGTAAGAGAAAGTAAGCGCGGACGTTGACAGCATTTTCTTAATGATGCAAAACTAAGGTGTTGATCGCAGGTTCGTACTTTTAGCCGACATTCTAAGAACATGCTTGAACGACCTAGAAGAAATCGTGCCACAGAAACCATCCGAAGTATGGTTCGTGAAACACGCCTTGACCTTTCCAATCTTATTTATCCGCTTTTTGTGGTGGATGGAAAGGGAAAGAAGGATGAGATAGGCTCGTTGCCAGGTATTTTTCGTTTTTCGGAGGATCAACTTCTGAAAGAAGTGGAGGAAAGTATGAATTTGGGTTTGCGCTCGTTTGTTCTGTTTCCTGGCGTTGAAGATTCCCTGAAAGACAAAACGGCCACCTACAGTTACGATGAGAAGAACTTCTATTTACGCATCATCGCGAAGCTGAAAAAGGAATTTCCTGAAAGCTGTTTGATTAGTGATGTAGCGATGGATCCTTACAGTTCTGACGGGCATGATGGGTTGGTTGAAGACGGGAAAATTCTGAATGATGAGTCGCTCGACATTCTTGGAAGAATGGCAGTGGCTCAGGCTGAGGCAGGTGTTGACATTATTGGACCATCGGACATGATGGATGGACGAATTCAGCACATTCGTGAGGAGCTGGATGAAGAGGATTTCGAAAACGTTGGGATTATGAGTTACACGGCAAAATATGCCAGTGCTTACTATGGTCCATTCCGAGATGCGCTAGGCAGTGCTCCAAAAGTAGGGGACAAGAAAACGTACCAAATGGACCCCGCTAATAAATGGGAAGCGCTTCGCGAAGCAGAATTGGACGCGACTGAGGGAGCAGATTTTCTGATGGTAAAACCAGCGCTTTTGTATTTGGACATCATCCATCTCCTGAAAGAAAAACATGAATTACCAATAGCTGCTTATAACGTGAGCGGAGAATACGCCATGCTCAAAGCAGCTGCCCAAAACGGTTGGTTAGATTACGATAAAGCCATGCCCGAAATGCTTTTGAGTTTTAAAAGGGCGGGCGCCTCGGCAATCCTTACCTACTTTGCCAAAGAATATGCACAAATGCTGAAAGACGGGAAGCTTGCTTAAAATTGACATGCATACGCATATCATGCCGCGCGAGATGCCCGATTTCGCACGAAAATTCGGCTATGGCGATTTCATCATGCTCAACCACGTGGAGCCAGGAATGGCAAACATGATGCAAGGCCGAAGGTTCTTCCGAAAGATTACGGAAAACTGCTGGAACCCCGAAATGCGTATTGCCGAGTACGAGCAATTCAACACGCAAGTGCAAGTAGTTTGCACCATTCCCGTGCTGTTTTCGTATTGGGCAAAGCCCGAAGATGGTGCTGAAGTTGCCCGTTTTCTGAACGATGATATTGCTAAATCCATCGAGCCATTTAAAAAGAACTACGTAGGATTGGGAACACTCCCGATGCAAGACACCGATTTGGCGATAAAAGAATTGCAGCGATGCAAGGAGCTTGGATTTCCAGGCGTTCAAATCGGCTCAAACATCAACGATAAGAATCTTGATGAGCCGGAGTTCTATCCCATTTTTGAGGCTTGCCAAGACCTGGGAATGGCGGTTTTCGTTCATCCATGGAATATGATGGGAATGGACCAGATGAAGAAATACTGGCTGCCGTGGTTGGTAGGAATGCCAGCCGAAACTTCAAGAGCTATTTGCTCCATGGTTTTTGCCGGAATCTTCGAAAAACTTCCAGATTTACGAGTTTGCTTTGCGCACTCGGGAGGCTCATTCATCCCAACAATTGGACGAATTGAACACGGGTTTAATTGTCGCCCGGACCTTGTGGCCATTGACAATGATGTAAACCCTCGTGATTATTTAGGTAAATTTTGGGTTGATTGTATTACGCATGATGCTGATGCACTCAAATGCATAATAGACAAAGTTGGCTCAGAAAAAGTATGTTTGGGAAGTGATTACCCTTTCCCGCTTGGCGATTTGGAAATTGGTAAATTCATTGAGGACATGAATTTACCTGAAAAGGACAGGAACAATATTTTTTGCCATTCGAGTTTGGATTGGTTGGGTAATCCCCTGAATTTATGAAGAGAGTACTTATCACAGGAGCGTCAGGATTACTCGGAGGAGCGCTAACCGAACGATTGTTAGAATCTGACATAGAGGTTTGGGCACTTCGACATAAAACGGAGATTGCAAAAGATGGTGTTATAGAAATTGGGGTAGATGAACTTGCTAAACCCAATGTCACAAAGTTCGACACGCTTTTTCACCTCGGAGCCCTGATAACGATGGGCCCAGATAAATCTGAAGCACTCTACCATTCTAACGTAGCTCTGAGTGATACTCTATGCAAACAGGTGTCTTTTGAGAGAATCGTTCATGCCTCCACCGTCTCTGTTTATCAACAAAATGGGAATACGGTAAAGGAATTAAGTCCCATTTCACCACAAAATCCGTACGCTCATTCCAAGTATTGGGGAGAACATTACATAAAGCAATGCCAATCTTTTGGTATCCTTAGGTTTTCATCTATTTTTTCCAGCAAGACAATTTCTGGCTCCTTCATATATCGTGCTGCAAAGCAAGCCGTAATGGAGAATAGAATAACGTTATTTGGTGAAGGTGCTCGATTACAGAACTATATAAATGTGAATCTGGCAGTAGATTATTTGCTTTCCACCGCAAATACCGAGAGCAACTTAGTTGGACTTGGAGTATCAGGCAGATCATACAGCAACCTAGAAATTGCGAAGACTATTTCTGGCCTTACGGGATGCGAGATTATACATCAAGGCGAGGATGATTCTGCGTCATTCGTGTATGATAATTCTGAAACGCTGAGAATATTGGGGCAAAAAAAAAACGTGGTCAACTTAGAAAAAGAATTATCCTTGCTAATAAAATGGTTAAAACTGACAACGTATTAGTAACAGGTATAGGTGGAAACGTTGGTCAAGGTGTTATGCGAAATATCAGTAGCTCTGATGTTTCGGTGAGAATTATCGGGTGCAATGTCGAACCGTTTACTGCTGGTAACCATATGGCCTCTAAGGTGTACCATGTGCCCTTTGCAGACAAAGATTCCTACGTTTCTATTATTGCGGAAATAGTTAAGAACGAGGAGATTGATCTTATCATACCGACTACAGACCTTGAAACGTTTACTCTTGCAAATGCGAGAAGCTCTTTAGGGTGTGATGTGGCAGCTTCAGATGCTGAAGTGTGCGAAGGCTACTTGGATAAGTACCTTTCTTGGGAAAGACACACTAAGTACGGGATTCCGTTTGTTGATTCACTTCTGCCAAGCATGTATACTACTGGTAAATGGGATAGCATAATTGTAAAGCCAAGGAGGGGCAAAGGTTCTCGAGATTTGCATATAAACCCTGATGATGTTTCACAATTTAACGACAACGACTATATCGTTCAACCATACATTGAGGGGATAGAAGTAACCACAGGTTTTTATGTAAGCTTGAAGGGGAAGTTACACGCCCACATCTCGCTTATTCGTAGTCTTGAAAATGGTGCTACTTCGAGCTGTGAGGTAACCACAGAATACGACCATCTAATTGTTCCTATGCTGGAGAAAATGGTTGAGGCTGGAGGTCTTCGCGGATCGGTTAATGTACAGTCACGGATCACAAAGGAGAATGGGCTATTTCCTTTCGAGGTCAATTGTCGCGTTTCTGGAACAAACTCGATTCGGTCGCATTTTGGTTTTAAAGACGTGGAGTACCTTCTACAGGAAAATCTGCTGAAAGTAGAACCGGAAAGCGCAAATATTATTCAAGGAAAAGCCTTAAGGGTATTAATGGATGTTATATATCCGAATTGCAAAGATTCTGGTACGGACATCAATTCTCAAACTCCCCACATTGTTTTTTAGGAATGATTAAAACAGTTCTTTTTGATGCAGCAAATACGTTGATTCATAAACCAGAGAGCTGGGATATATGGCTCTCTCTACTGAGTTCAAATGGGTTTGAGATAGACGAAAAAGAGCTCAAAAAAGTGCATAAGATTGTATCTGAAACGATAAGATTCCCAGATCGACCAGACAAGGAATTTTACAACCTCTTTAACTCAAAGGTGTTATTTGGCCTTGGTATTTTACCTTCTGATAAGCTTGTCTCAGAACTTTATCAAGCCATAAAAAAATGTGAATGGCGTGCGTTTGATGACGTATCAGACCTTTTGAAGGTAGAAGGTGTATTTTCGGTAGCTTCGAACTTCAACAGTTCTCTAAGGGAAACATTGAGTCAATTACTGCCTATATCTTTTAATCAGGTCGTGGTTTCTGAAGAAATCGGATGTCGAAAACCTACACGGGATTTTTACGAGCAGGTTGTAAGTAGGCTTGGAGTCAAACCCTCAGAAGTTCTCTATGTAGGAGATTCTCTGGAGTTGGATGTTTGGCCAGCACTAAAAGTTGGGATGAACGCTTTTTTGATTGACAGAGACGGTTGCTATCCTCGATATGAAAACAGACTGGATTCTTTTTCGTCCTTAAACCAAGTAATCGGTTCTCTAAATGAAGACTAAGCTATTATCACTTTGCATAGCAGTTTATCAGGAGGAGGAGGTAATTCTAACCTTCATTTCGGAAGTAACTAAAGAGCTTGAAAGGCTTCAGGTTGACTATGAGATTATATTTGTTGATGATGGAAGCACTGATAAGACCGTTAGCTTAATTTCTGAAGCGATCAAGGATAATACACAAATCAGGCTGATTGAGTTTTCTTATAATCATGGAAAACAGGCAGCTATAACCGCAGCTATTGCACATGCTAAAGGAGGTACGCTACTCTATATGGATCCAGACTTGCAAGATCCACCGCATGAAATCGGACAATTTCTGAAGAAGATGGATGAGGGGTATGACTTGGTTTTTGGGGTTAGGAAGGAGAAGAAGGATAGCCTTTTGAACCGTTTGTACTCTAAAGTATTCTGGTCTTCGCTTAACACCTATACGGGTTTACAGATTCCAAAGGGATTGGCTGTGATGCGAATGTTCAATAGAGAATTTGCTGACCAGTTTCTGAGTTACAAGGAACAGAATAGGTTTATTGAGGGGATTTTCATGCGAATTGGCATGAACTACACTACTATCAAAATTGATCAGGAAGAGCGAAGAGCAGGAACCACCAAATACAACTTTAAGAAAAAGATGAAGCTTGCTTTCGATGCTATCTTCGATTTCTCGGAATTACCGCTTCGACTGGCGGTTAGTTTTGGTGTTCTATTAAGTATGTTGGGCTTTATTCTTGCGGTAGTGATCTTTATTCTACACCTGTCAATTATCGATTTTAAGGCTGGTTGGCCATCACTTATTACCGCAATTATTTTCAGTACAGGGCTACAGGTTTTCTTCATTGGAATTGCGGCTCTTTACATTGGACGAATCTATCTCGAGACCAAGCAGCGACCACTTTATTCAATTAAGCGTACATACAATCTGGATCAATGAAAAAACTAGCAATTATTGGCGCTGGTGATCTGGGTCAACTCATTGCCCATCACGCGGCAGCCTGTGGTTATGGGGTTTATGGATTTTATGATGATTTCAATGCAGTCAATTCTGATAACCGGGTTATGGGCAAAACATCAGATGCAAAGCAAGGCTATGATGATGGGCTGTTTTCTCATCTGATGATGGGTATAGGGTATAAGCACTTTGAGGTGAGAAAACGAATGTTCCAGTCTTTTCAAGCACAAGAAATTCCCTTTGCGGTATTGGTTCACCCTTCTTGTATGGTGGAAGAGACGGCTACTGTTGGCGAAGGGAGCTTCTTGCTTCCAGGTTGCACCCTGGATCACAATGTGGTTGTGGGAGACAATGTTCTGCTGAATACTGGCTGTGTCGTATCTCACGACACGGCAATTAGTTCCCACAGTTTTTTGGGTCCTGGAGTTGTGTTGGCTGGCTTTATCAAAATCGGACAATGCTGCATGATTGGAGTCAATTCTACAGTTATCGATAATGTCAGTATTACTGATGAGGTAAGAACAGGAGGAGGAACGGTCGTCACCAAATCCTTGACAGAAAGTGGTTTATACGTTGGCGCACCTGCGCGAAAGTTAGACGAACGAAGTTAGTTGAAAATTGAAAAAGTCAGGGTTTATCGAAGATTCAGAAACGTTGAACAAGCAATAGCGCAAAGACAATGACATTCGTAGTCACATTGAAGTCTCTGAAAAAGACGTTTCTTTCAAGTAGGATTGTCCTATTTCCCATGTTCTATCTGGTTCTAACCCCTAATGACCTCAAGGAAAGGGTTGAAGTTCAGATGGCCGTTATAACTTTTTTCTTTGCTATTTTAATGGGTGTGCTTTTCGAAGAGTCTGGAGCAAAGGCAAATCATGGCAATTTTTTGTGGAAGGCCATGATTGCAAACTATGTGCTGCTTCGCATGCTTTCCTACATAAAGCGAAATTTGAGAAGCATAGGAATTTTTTATTAGGAGTTTACTCGCTACACGTGATTAGTGGAATTGCTTACATCATGAAATATTTAGTCATCGGTTCATACGTTTAAAGGTGGAAATTCAATTTAATAAACCGTACCTCACAGGCAAGGAAACAGATTACCTGCAAGAGGCCGTTGCCACAGGCAAGATTTCTGGTAATGGCATGTTCACAAAAAAGTGCCAGTCCATTCTTGAGAACATCACCGAAACCCCGAAGGTCCTGCTCACCACTTCTTGCACAGATGCGCTGGAAATGTGTGCTATTTTGATGGATATTCAAGAAGGGGATGAAGTGATAATGCCATCATTCACTTTTGTTTCTACAGCAAATGCATTTATTCTTCGAGGGGCGAAGATTGTATTTGTAGATAGCCGAGCAGATCATCCTGGGATGGATGAAGAAAAGGTGGATGAGCTGATTACGGGGAAGACAAAAGCGATTGTGGCTGTTCATTATGCAGGTGTTGCCTGCGATATGGAGAAATTACGTTCAATTGCAGATAGACACAACATTTTTCTCGTGGAGGACGCGGCTCAGGCCATTCAATCTAAATTTAAGTGGTTGGATGGTACCGTAGAAAATCTTGGTTCAATAGGGGATTTAAGTGCCCTCTCTTTCCACGAGACCAAGAACATTCAGTGCGGAGAAGGAGGGGCTTTACTCATAAATAAGACTGAATTCGAGAAACGAGCAGAGATTATTTGGGAAAAAGGAACAAACAGAACTGCCTTTTGGAGAGGTGAGGTTGATAAATACGGCTGGGTTGATATTGGCTCTTCCTTCCTTCCGTCAGAATTGAGTGCGGCATTTCTTTATTCCCAATTGGAAAATGTAGAGAGCATTCAAAAAAGACGACTGGAAATATGGGAACAGTATCATTTAGGGCTGAAGCCCTTGTTTGAAACAGAAAAAGTACGACCTCCTTTCATTCCCACATATGCAACCAATAACGCACACATGTTTTATTTGGTCTGCGCATCAGAAGAGGAACGCATGAGTCTGATTACACATCTGAAAACGGTTGATATTAGTGCGGTATTTCATTATCAGTCACTTCATGCGTCCTCTTATTTTGAGAACAAGCATGACGGAAGACCCTTGCCATGGGCCGACACATACAGTTCTTGTTTGGTAAGGCTGCCGTTTCATCTTCATTTAACCAATGATGAAGTTGACCGCATAGTTGACTCCATAAATACGTTTTACGATTAAATGAGAGTTCCATTCAATGACGTTCAACTTATAAACCAATCTGTCCAATCAGAAATAGAGGAGGCATTCAGACAGGTTTTTAACAGTGGCTCGTTTGTACTAGGTAAGAATGTTAAAGCTTTTGAAGAGAATTATGCGGCCTATAATCAGACGAAAGAGGCTGTTGGTGTCAGCAGCGGATTGGACGCACTAATTCTTTCTTTGAAGGCTCTTGGTATTGGCACTGGCGATGAAGTGATTGTTCCATCAAACACCTACATCGCCACAGCCATAGCTGTAAGTCATGTGGGAGCAACTCCCGTTTTTGTTGAGCCGAAAAAAGACACTTACAACCTTGATCCAAGCCTAATTGAGGCGGCTATCACTAACAGTACTAGGGCCATCATTCCGGTTCATCTTTACGGACAGGCTTGCCAAATGCATGCAATAAATGGCATTGCCAACAAGCATGACTTGTTCCTAGTCGAAGACAATGCACAGGCGCATGGTTCAAGTTTTGATGGTAGAAGGACAGGAAGTTGGGGAGATGCAAACGCAACAAGTTTTTACCCAGGAAAAAACTTAGGCGCCTTGGGTGATGGAGGAGCAATTACAACGGACAATGAAGAGCTGGCGGAACGAATTAAGACACTTCGCAATTACGGAAGTTCTAAAAAGTACTACAATGACCTCATCGGTTATAATAACCGACTAGATGAAATGCAAGCAGCGTTTTTGAGTGTTAAATTGAAGTATTTGAATTGCTGGACGGAAATGCGTCAAAAAGCCGCAAATCAATACTTAATAGAATTGCAGGACGTGGGTGATTTAATCTTGCCAGTCACCCATCCGCTATCAACACATGTTTACCACTTGTTTGTTGTCCGAACCGATAAACGAGACCAACTACAAATCTTTTTGACTGACAATGGCGTTGGTACACTCATCCATTACCCAGTTCCACCTCATTTGCAGAGAGCATACGAAAGCTTAGGACATACAAAAGGAGACTTTCCAATTGCAGAGCGAATGGCCGAAACGTGCTTAAGTTTACCAATGTATCCAGGTATTACCGAAAGTCAGATTCATCAAGTGGTTGCCGGGGTAAAAGCATTTTTTAGTGAGTAAAATTTCAATAGTTATTCCGTGCTATTACAACGAGGAAAACATTCCCATAACAACAGCTGCTCTTCTGGAAAACGAAAAGAAATTTTCTTCTGAGATAACGTTTGAATATGTTTTTGTGGATGATTGCTCTGGAGATGAAACACTAAGAGAGCTGGAGCGTTTTTATCGTACAAACCCACATAAAACAAAGGTTATCTCTTTGGCGGAAAATGTTGGTTCCTACAACGCCATTTTTGCCGGCTTTGAATATGCAACTGGAGACTGTGTGGTGGTAATGAGTGCAGATTTGCAGGACCCACCGGAGCTTATTGAGCAGATGTTTAAAAAATGGACTGGGGGGAACAAGGTTGTAATAGCGGTAAGAAAGCGCAGAAGTGACCCATTCTCTACACGAATCTTAGCCTCTTTGTTCAACATGGTTTTGAGGATTTTTGGTTTGCGTAATTTGCCTTCAGGGGGGTTCGACTTCTGCCTCTTCGACCAATCGCTTGTTCGAGAACTAAAGACGCGAATGAGGTCCGGAATTAACGGGTTATTGCTTTTGCTTCTCATCGAGAAAAACCCATCAATATTACTTTACGAGAAGCGAAAAAGAGAGCTCGGAAAATCACAATGGACCTTCAAGAAAAAACTTTCACTAGCCGTTAACACGATTTTGTTTTTCTTAGCTTCTAAGCGAATTCCAACAGGCGAACTTTATCATATCAGAGAAACTTATGGTCTTTGATAGACCGAATATTTTCTGAGTGAGTTACTTTCAACACTTTTGCATGATAAAATCTAACGGCAATAGAATTAAGAACAAGATGAATCAAAACATAATAGTTATCGGTTTTGCCCTATCTCTGTCCATGATTCTGGGCTGCCAACCAAGCAATACAGGAACAGAGACAAACATGAAGCCACCAATAGCAGAGGTTAAACCACACGAAATGACCATTCACGGTCATACGAGAACGGACGATTATTTCTGGTTAAAGGAGAGAGAAGACGAGAAGGTTATTAAATACCTTGAAGATGAGAATGCGTACACAGCAGACGCTCTTACCGACACAAAACAATTTCAAGAAGACCTCTACAATGAAATGCGCGGTCGTATTAAGGAAGATGACGAGAGCGTTCCTTACAAAGACAATGGCTACTTCTACTACACCCGATATGAAGAAGGCAAGGAATACAAATTACACTGCCGTAAAAAAGGCTCTTTAGAATCCGAAGAGGAGGTTTTTATTGATGAAAATGAAATGGCTGTAGGCCATGATTATTTTTCTTTGGGAGGGATAGAAATTAGCGATGACAATAAGATTGCCGTTTTCGGAATTGACACCGTAAGTCGAAGAATTTATACGCTGTATTTTAAGAATTTGGAGACAGGCGAGTTGTATTCAGAAACTATTTCTGGATGTGCTGGCGGAGGTGCTTGGGCTAAAGACAACAAGACATTCTTCTACATCTCAAAGGATTTAGAAACACTTAGAACCAACAGAATTTTACGGCACGAGTTAGGAACAGACGTTGCAGCGGATGTTAAAATTTTCAAAGAAGAAGACGAAACATTCACTTGTTATGCTTGGAAAACTAAAAGTAAAGACCTGATTATGATTGGTTCTTTTCAAACTGTTTCTTCAGAATTTCAAATGTTAGATGCTGGTAATCCAACAGGCGATTTCACTATGATTCAGGCGCGCGAAAGAGACCATGAATACAGCGTTTCTCACTTCGAAAACAAGCTTTATATCACCACAAATTGGGAAGCCAAAAACTTCCGTTTGATGGAAACCACAGTTGACAAACCAGGAAAGGAAAACTGGAAAGAAGTTCTTGCACACAGAGAAGAAACACTTCTAGAGGGAATAGAAATTTTCCAAAACCACATGGTGGTTAACGAGCGTAACGGTGGGCTTTCTCAACTCAGAGTTATTAACCATGAAACGGGCGATGAGCACTATTTAGACTTCGGAGAGGCGGCTTATACCAGCTACATTGGAACCAATATGGATTTCGACACCGAAGTACTTCGGTATGGTTATTCTTCTTTAACTACACCTTGGTCAACGTTGGATTACAACATGAATACCAAGAGAAAAACGTTGCTTAAAGAGCAAACAGTTATTGGTGATTTTGACCGAACCAACTACACAACCGAAAGAGTAATGGTAACCGCTGATGATGGTACAGAAGTTCCGATGTCAATCGTTTACAAAAAGGGGCTGAAGAAGGACGGAAGTAACCCAACCTTGATTTATGCTTACGGTTCATATGGATCAACAATGGATGCATATTTCAGTTCTGTGAGGTTGAGTTTATTGGATAGAGGGTTTGTTTACGCCTTGGCGCACATTCGTGGAGGTCAGGAAATGGGTCGTGGATGGTATGATGATGGAAAACTCTTGAACAAGAAAAACACATTTACAGATTTCATTAACTGCGGAGAATACCTCATTGAAAACAAGTTCACAACTAACGATGGCCTTTTCGCAATGGGTGGCTCTGCTGGCGGATTGCTGATGGGTGCCATCGTTAATATGCGACCAGACCTTTGGAAAGGAGTGGTTGCGGCAGTTCCCTTCGTAGACGTAATCACAACTATGCTTGACGAAACTATTCCGCTTACAACAGGGGAATACGATGAGTGGGGAAATCCGAATGAAAAGGAATACTACGATTACATTTTAAGCTACTCGCCATACGATAACGTGGAAGCACATGAGTACCCAAATATGTTGATAACAACAGGACTTCACGATAGCCAAGTGCAGTATTGGGAACCAGCCAAATGGGTTGCTAAACTGAGAGTGAATAAAACGGATGACAACTTGCTACTGCTTCATACAAACATGGAAGCTGGACATGGTGGTGCAAGCGGGCGGTTTGAGAGCTTGAAAGAAACCGCTATGGAGTACGCGTTTATGTTTAAATTGGCTGGGATATATAAGTAATTGATGGAGGCATTCAGTCCGTTTTCGATACAAATTCCCTTGCTCTTTGCGGTAACGCTTTTAGGTTCTTACTTAATTGGGTGGCTCTTTTATAAATCACCCAATGGTGTTGATAACCTCGCAGGAAGGCTTGCTCTGGGCCATGTTGCGTTACTGGTTTTGGTGTCGGTTGTCTATGCTGGTATTGGAACCATGGCCGTTCTTTTGATTCCGCTATTTCTGTTTTTAGCTTATCAACGGTTCGGACTAAAGTCAGTCGGTACACCAGTTGAAAGGAATTCGGCACCCGCGTACGAATACCTAGGCTTAGTAATTGTGGCCGCTGCATTTTTCTTATTGGATGCAATTAGAATGGATATCCGGTTAAACGAGACTCTTTTGTATATAGGCAACACTGATATTGCATTCTATGGTTCTAACGGGCGGATGATGTTCGAAATGGGAGAGGAAACACTGCCTTCATCTGTTGGTGCTACATCAGGCAAAATGGTTTACCACTTCGGAGACATGTGGCTGTCTGGAATCTATTCCTATTTCTTTGATGTTATTCCATATTATGCGTATGGAGTATTGTATAGAAGCGTGAGCACCAGTATCCTATTCGTGCTGTTATTCTCATTTTTCAGAAAAGGGAAAGGGTATGTTATTGCATTGTTGCTTTCACTACTGGCGCTAGTGGCAAATCATGCTTTGTTAGGTTACTTTCCTAGCTTCGGAATAGACCTTTTACAACCATTCGCGACCTCCTGGCCTATCTATGCTGAAAGCTCTTATCTAATACTGGGAATAGCGGCCTTGGTCTTTATCAAACTCATTCAAGAAGGAAGGCGCTCTGAGGGGTTAATTGGTTTTCTACTTACAGCAGGATTACACTCCGCTTTCATTGTGCCAAGCTTCATCTTTGCTGTGATACAGGTTGGTTTCAGGTTATTTTTACCTAAACTGTATTTAAGGACAGGGGCTCCTGTCGGTTGGATTCATGTCGGTTTGATTGCGGTTTCGGGTATTGCCGGTTATGCTTTCGTTGTGTTAGATGGCAGGTCGCTTTCAATGCCGCTGGAAGCATCAACAAGTGTTCTATATCTCACGGTGCATACATTTTTTAGAACGACACTTACCATTCTTCTTTTAGCGCCATTCGCGGCCGGTATTGGTTATCTAATAACTCAGAAGAAGTTTCGTACGACAGCGATAATAGTCATTGGTTATTGTGTTGCAGGAATTGCAGGTTTCTGCTTATTGTTTGCCATCTTTCAGTCACCCAATACCATCAAGTTATTAAATTCAATTTTGAGTGTGCTACTTTTTCCTTTAGGAATTTGGGGTCTCTCTGAGTTGTTAAATGAGAGCCGAATTTGGAGAAGGGCGGTTGGCGCGGTTTCCATCTCCCTGGTCGTTATTTCCACAGCTATCGGGTGTTTTCAAACGTCAAATTTCGAATCGATTTATACGTGGAACAACATTTCTGGACATCAAGAAAAGTGGACCTTGAGAGCTGATGATGTCAATGTGCTTCGAAAGTCGCTTACCCAGGGAGTTTATGCTGGCTACGCGGTATGTAATGAGGAGCTCTTTGAAGGAGACCTCATTCGTTATAACTCTTTTGTAGGGGTAAATGGGTTACTAGACGGAGGGCACATATTTCGTCTTAATGCCATTGGAAGAGACACTACGGGCTCCATTGAGTCTACTAGTTGGGCACTGAAGAGCGTGCCGGTGATTATTGCTCAAAATCACAAGGAAATTAGTTCAGCGTCTGTAACTTACATAAAGGAAATTGGGATTAGTTATTTAATACAGGATCAAGAGATCTCTGGACTTTGTTTTCCCAAGGAACTCGGACTTGAGGCTATTGAATCTGTGAATACATCCAGATATAATCTTCAGAGAATTGTAGTTGAATAGTTCTCTTTACATTAATCTATGAAAACCACAAACGAATTGATTAATGTCTGTTAGGCCAAACCATTATACTTTGTTATGGTTTAGGGTCGGCTATCATTGAGTTTGTTTCCAGAACGGAAGCTTGCGTAAAAGAATTAACCGATAATTATGAATTGGTTTTAGTGGCTAATTATCTGGAAGGCTCTGACGATCGAACAAGGGACTTTGTAGCACAAATTGCGGATGAAAATCCAAAATGTAAGACCGTTTGTAAACCCAAAGAAGGGATGATGGGTTGGGACATGCGCTCTGGAATGGATGAAGCGACAGGGAAGTATATCTGCATTATTGATGGAGACGGACAGTTTCCAATAGAAAGTATTGCCGCATGTTACGAAATTATCAGCACCACAGATAACGACTTAGTCAAAACATATCGAGCCAAGGGGGGGGATGGGTTTTACAGAAAGTTAATAAGCAGGGTGTACAACGTCCTTTTCTCCTCGCTTTTCCCGGGTATTAACACAAAGGATGCAAATTCGAAACCAAAGATTCTGACAGCATCGGCTTACGAACAGATGAGCCTGAAATCGGATGACTGGTTTATTGATGCCGAAATAATGCTGAATGTGAGGGATTTGAAATTTAATGAGTTCCCAATCGAGTTTTACGAATTGGCTGGGCGCTCTTCATTCGTAAAGCTTCCGGCTGTTTGGGAGTTCATCAAAAATTTGGTTGAATACCGATTAGGTGGAAGTAAAGAGAAATAATCGGAAGAAGGTATTCGTAACTGGAGCCTCACCAGGGTTAATAAGGGCCGTAATCAATCTACTATCGGTCGAAAAATTCGAGGTGATTTGTCTGACCAGACAGAACATTGAAGAAAAGGTTATAGGCATAAGCTGGCATGTGGGAGACCTTCTCAAGCCAGAGACATACGAACGAGTTCTTAGCTCCTGTGATGTAGTTCTACATGGAGCTGCTGTAACGCATACCATTAACGAACAGGAGTACTATGAGGTGAATCTTGAAGGCACCAAAAAGCTTCTCTCACTCTTTGAGCCGAATGCTGAGGTTCGATTCATTTTTATTAGTTCAAGAACAGCCTCTGAAGAAAGTGGTGCTTACGGTAGGTCTAAGTTTTTGGCAGAGAAAGCGTTAAAAACTGGCTGATGCTCCGGCCTTCTGAGGTTTTTGGCGGAAGTAAATCAGAAGGAATCGACAAGGCGATTGAAAACGCCATGCAAGGTGGTGTACAACTGTGCCCAGCAGGAGTAAAAACACCAATGTACCCTATTCACACAGAGGATGTTGCAAGACGCATTCATCAATTGGGTTTTGTAGATGAGGAAACCAAAAAGACGATTCACATTAATGGTCCTAAGCCCTATAGTTTTTATCAGTTGATAACAAGTGTTTCTAGAATTACTGGAAAAAAGGCCCTGATTTTTCCGGTTCCAAAGGCCTTGTTACAATTTGTTGCCCAAATGGTTAGAATCTCTAAATTGGATATAGGAATTGCTCCCGACCAGGTTGCTAGGTTGTATTCTAAAAAGCACGAATCAACAACAGGTAGCTTTTATTACGGTGGAAGAGTTTGTAAAAGCTAAACTGGTTAAATAGCTAGGATAAAATAGTGCGTTCAAAGCAACCAGCTGAATATTCAAGACCGATCAGTAACATAGTAAAAACCCACGCTCTTATTTGTTAAGGTTTTATTTGTGTATTTATGGAGAGGAAGAATAGATTCGTGGTCAACTCACATTCTCTCACTATTTTTTACTGTCACTGGTTTATGCTCAAAAATGTAGAATCGACCACAGGCCTTTGATACACGAACAATCTCATTTAGAATCCTTTTGTGAAGGTCGAAATTGATATGATGGAAGAGCATTGAGGTAAAGACTACAGAAGTAGTCAGCGAAGGGTAGTTTCTCGCCATCGTAGGGTTCAAATGTAGCCCCACCGACTCATTTTTTCGCTTTTAACACTTAATTCGGAAGCATCGGTTTAACGAGTTTCGGTAATCTTTATTCACTAAAATAATTCCTTTCAGCACCACGAATATCTGAAGTTTCAGCTTGCTCGCCATCGTAGTCGGGTACAAACTTGTCGAAATTATCACACCCCCTCTCAGGCACCGTTGACGGTTTCTAGTTCTAGGTGATACACGCAAAAGTATGTTGCAGTTTTGCAGCTTACGCCATTGCAAAATCGGCTTGGAATGGCATAAGCCTAGGGATTACATTGGCAAAATTGGTTAGATTGCGTTGCCCGATATAACAAGTATGAAATTATGCATCGTTATCCCCGCACTTGACGAGGAAAAAAGTATTGAAAAAATCATTGTCAGGTCTCTTGAGGCTCGAGATGAGATTATTAAAAACACTGATGTTGATGCCGTTGAGATAACGGTGGTCAGTGATGGTTCTACAGACCGAACAGTGGAAATTGCCACTGAATACAAAGACCAGATAAACCTTATTGTCTTTGAAAAGAACAAGGGGTATGGAGCTGCTATTAAACAGGGCTGGTTAGAGTCAGACGCGGAGCTTCTCTCATTCTTAGATGCTGATGGTACTTGCGATCCAAATTTCTTTATTGAACTGTGTAATCAGGTTACGCGTTCCGAATCGGATGTCGCGCTTGGTTGTAGGCTCAACAAGGATAGTAAGATGCCTCTTACCCGAAGATTTGGGAACACCATGTTCTCTCTCCTACTTACGTATCTCTCTTCGGAAAAAGTGAAGGACACAGCAAGTGGTATGCGTGTGGTCCGAAGAACTATTCTGCGAGAACTACTGCCTCTACCAGACGGGCTACACTTTACACCGGCAATGAGTGCACGAGCTTTACTCAGTGATCAGATTAGAATATCTGAGAAAGACATGCCTTATGAAGAGCGAGATGGAGAATCAAAACTTCACATTTGGAAAGACGGTGTTCGGTTTTTAAACGTTATCATGAAAACCGCAGTTCTCTACAGGCCTAACAGACTTCTTTCTGTTGCTGGTTTTGTGTGTTTTCTCGTGGCTCTTTTGCTAATGATTGGGCCAATAATGCATTATGTAAAGGTTCAAATGTTGGAAGATTGGATGATTTATCGCTTTACAGTCAGTAACACGGTTGCTTTGCTTTCTGCTTTGTTTTTCTCTGCGTCCTACCTGTCAGAAACTATTGTAGCAATGTCTCTTTCTGCTGTTCCTAACAAACCAGTCAGGGGTTCGCTGATTTACAAGCTTTATACTTCTTCTTTAATTTGGGTGCTAGTTACATTGTGCCTAGTTCTCGGTGTATCCCTTGTTGCCGAGTCTTTATTTCAACGTATCACAGAAGGAGTGACCACTGAGCACTGGTCGCGTTATATAAGCATGACATTTTTGGTTACGTTCGCCTCCATCTTATCAGTAACTAAGATACTTGCTCAAATTCTTAGGCTGATTGCTGATAGAATGTCGTATCTCAAATCCAGTCAGTTCAGCTCCTATTCTAAGTAATGGAAGAGCTTTTCGATAAGGCAGGTAGTTACGATGAGATGCTTGATGAAGGGCTAAGCGTAACTGGGGAAGGCAAAGACTTTTATGCTGAAGGAAGGCTGTATCACATGCGGAAAAATCTTCCAGAAGGTTTTCAACCAACCCGTATTTTGGATTTCGGGTGCGGTATTGGTGAAACCACCATACTATTGTCAAAGACGTACCCGGATGCCATGGTTTGTGGTTTCGACAGTTCGGATGAGACTATCGAGTTTGCCCAAAAACATTACGGCAGCGATAAAATTAAGTTCTATAGAATCGCCTCACTCAAAGACTATAAAGATTTCGATTTAGCTTATGTAAATGGTGTTTTTCATCATATTCCGCTGAATGAGAGGACAGATTCAGCACGTAGCATCCATGAAGCTCTTAGAGTAGGGGGTAAATTGGCCTTTTTTGAGAACAACCCCTGGAATCCAGGAACCCGTTGGGTTATGAGTAGGATACCATTTGATAGAGACGCAATTACACTGAGCTACAAAGAAGGTCAGGCACTTTGTCGAAATGCAGGATTTAGCATGATGGACACAACTAGGTTTCTATTCTATTTTCCAGCGACCTTAAAATTTCTACGGCCGTTAGAGCCCATGCTAGAGTCGGTTCCTTTTGGAGGTCAATACCTAGTGCTGGTCAGCAAATAACTAGGATCGCAAATGAAATACAGTTTTGAGGATAAGGTGTTCATACTGATAACCATTTGCTGTTCCTTTTTTTCTGTTTGGTTATTCTTTCCCGGCGGGATGAATTATGATTCGCTCAGTCAATATTATCAGGCTCTCGGTATTCTACCAGTTAATGATTGGCACCCATTGATTATGACTAGGCTTTGGCAGGCATGTAATTTCATTTATCAGGGCCCACACCTTATGTTAGCACTATTTATGTCGGTGTATTGGGTTGGAATTGGACTATTTGCAAAAACAATTGGAAAAGGGCTTGTGCAAAAGACACTTGCCCTTCTTTTTTTAGGCTTTTTCCCAACGTCTTTTTTGGTGATGTCAGCGGTTTGGAAGGATGCTGGAATGATGGCATTCATGATTACGTCAGCCGCCTTGATTTATGTAGCTACGATTAACACAAAAAAAAGGAATGTTATTTTGTTGTCAACTGGCGTTTTGCTAGGATGCATAGGTGCTGCCTTTAGACACAACGCCATATTTGCTTTACTGCCCCTATTGGGCATGATTTTTTTTGTTAAACACTTTTCTCCAGTAATCAAAGCGGTGTTCTTTAGTATAGCAATAATGTTTGCTTACGGAGTTCCCAAAGTGGTGAATTCCATTGCCGTAGAGGAGCAAAACCCACATATGGAAAACATCTTGCTTGCTTGGGATTTAAGCGGTATTTCGGTTGAGAAAGGCAAGTTGGAGGTTCCGAACTACGCACTCCACGATTCTTTAACGGTTAATTTCGAACTGGTACGACACCACCACGACTACCGAAGTTGCAATGGGGTGATTTTTGGAGCAAAAATTTTTAATCCGGAAATTTGGACAGATGAATCAATGGGTATTACATTTAGGAAGGATGCATTGCAAATTATTAGGTCTAATCCGACTGAGTATGCGAAAATAAGGTGGGCATATACCAAGGGAATGCTCTTTGGTTCTAGGTGGTGGCCAAACCTCGCCTATTTCTTCGAGGTGGGCCAGTTTCCAGGAGACGAAAACCTTGGCATAGAGATGTATCATATGTTGAATCCTAGGCTATTAGATAAAATGGAAAGAGCTTTAGCTCCCGTGGTGCACTATAAGCTGTTTACCGCTGCGCCATATTTAGTGCTACTACTACTGGTTTGCTTTTTAAACTTGAAGATAATTATTAACCAGAAAAAGTTTCCAGCACTGGTAATGTTCAGTGTCACAATGGCACTAAGTGGGCTTTTATACTGGATTCCCTACGTGATTTTAGGCCCGGCCGATGATTTTAGGTATTCGTCTTGGACTGTTTTTTGCGCTGTTAGTTCCGCTTTACTTTATCTGAGCTGGCGCTGGAAAAATAGGTCTACCGAGGCTTTGAAAGAGGAAGAGATTAAAGGGTAAAGTGATGAAGAAAAAATCAACGATTATACTGACGCTCCAATTATTGAGTTTTTATTGGATTCAGGGTTTACACGCCCAACACGGCTACTGGCAGCAACATGCTTCTTATCAAATGGAGATTGATATGGATGCTGAAAAGCATCAGTTTGCTGGAAAGCAGAAACTGGTTTATACCAACAATTCTCCTGATACGTTAACTAGGGTTTTCTATCACCTTTATTTCAATGCATTTCAGCCTGGAAGTATGATGGATGTTCGTTCACGGAATATTCCTGATGCAGACCCACGTGTTGCTGATCGTATTTCGAAACTGGAACCAGAAGAACAAGGCTACCATATCGTTCAGAAGTTGAGCCAAGACGGAACGCCACTGAAGCACAAAGTTCAGGGAACCGTTTTGGAGGTTGAATTGGCTAAGCCGATTGTCCCAGGAGGCGAATCAGAGTTCCTGATGGACTTCGATTCGCAAGTGCCATTACAGGTACGAAGAAGTGGAAGAGACAATTCTCAGGGCATCGATTATTCCATGACGCAGTGGTATCCCAAAATGGCAGAGTACGATTACGAGGGATGGCATTCTGACCCGTACGTTGGGCGAGAGTTCTATGGCGTTTGGGGAGATTTTGATGTAAAGATTTCCATCGACAAAAAATATGTTTTAGGCGGAACAGGTTATCTGCAAAACCCTAACGAAATTGGGCACGGTTACGAAGCGCCTGGTGTGGAGCCAAAACAACCTTTGGGAGACAAACTCACCTGGCATTTTGTGGCCCCACAGGTGCATGACTTTGCGTGGGCGGCCGATCCAGATTACGTCCATCATACAACACAAGTTCCTTATGGCCCAACACTGCATTTCCTTTATTTGGCAGATACAACTGGCAATTGGCTTCGTTTGCAAAACGAATTCACGGGTGCATTTACCATCATGAATGAGAAATTCGGTAAGTACCCTTACAAGCAGTTTTCTGTCATTCAAGGTGGCGATGGAGGAATGGAGTACCCAATGGCTACGCTAATTACTGCCGGAAGAGCTTATGGTGGATTGCTTAGTGTTACGGTTCATGAAGCATTTCACAATTGGTATTACGGAGTGCTTGCCACCAACGAAAGCAAGTATCCGTGGATGGATGAGGGCTTCACTTCTTACGCACAAGATTATGTCTTAAACCAACTGAGAGAAAAGCCGGTTGACAATCCGTTCATATCTGATATAAAGCGTTTGGCAGACCTTCATGCAAATGGTTTGCAAGAGCCACTGACCACCCATGCAGACCATTTCCAGACCAACTACTGTTATGGTATTTCATCTTATGTGAAGGGCTCAGTTTTCCTTATGCAATTGGAATATATCATTGGACAAGAGGCCTTTTGGAAAGGTATGAAACGCTATTTTAACACGTGGGCTTTTAAGCATCCGACACCAAATGACTTTCTCCGCGTAATGGAAAAAACATCTGGTTTGGAGCTGAATTGGTTTATGGATTTATGGGTTGGAACAACCCAGACTATCGATTATAGTATCGAAGAATTGGACAAGGAGAAAAAGGGTAAAACTTCGATCGAATTGAAGCGAAATGGTCAACTGCCAATGCCGCTGGATATTAAGGTAGTTGACAAGGAAGGCAACACAACCTGGTACTACATTCCTGTTGGGTTGATGCGAGGCGAAAAGCCAGCTGAAGCAGGACAAGTTGGCCGTGTTATTCTTCCTGATTGGGAATGGACAAACCCAACGTATACTTTTGAGGTTGATTTGAAAAAGCGCAAGATCGAAAGCATCGAAATTGACCCTTCAAACCGTCTTTGCGACCTAAACAACACAAATGGGGTTTATCCCTTCCCGAAGGAGAGAAAATGAAAACAACTTCTGTCATACTGAGCAAAGCGAAGTATCTCTTTATTGCTTTGATAATTATTGGATTCGCTAGCTGCGAAACGGACTCTAGCTCACCAACAACAGGCGTTGACAAAAAGAACGCGGGAAAAAGCGAAGTCCGCCCAACAGGCCCTCAATTCAGGAAGGAAGGTGAATTGTATTTGGTAAAAGCTGTAGGAGATACGATTCGCAAGATTGACATCGAAATTGCTGACATCGAAAGCGAACGAACCATTGGTTTGATGCATCGTTGGAGCATGCCCGATACACAAGGAATGTTGTTCATTTTCGAAGCAGAAGAACCACGCTCATTTTGGATGCATAACACATTGATGGGGCTCGATATTCTTTACATAAAAGAGGATGGAACCATTGAAAGCATTGCCAAATACTGCGTTCCGAAATCTGATAAATCGATTCCATCGAAAGGACCTGCGCTGTATGTTTTAGAATTGATTGAGGGCTTCTGCGATATCCACGGAGTGGAAGCTGGAGATAAGATTGATTTTAAAAGAACGGACGGTAAATAATTAACCGCGTTATTGCGAGGAATGAAGTAATCTCATGATTAAAAGAACCTCATTTTTTCTTCTCTCGTTTTTTCTTTTAACCAGCGTTTCTGCGCAGCAAACATTGAAGGTTTCTTCATTTGAGCCAACCGCAGAAAACTGGCTTTTATTAACCAAAGGCCGTCAGTTTGTGGCAGACCATGACAGCCTGAACGAGGAGTTAGTTGACCTCGTAAAAGTCTTTTCTGTTGATAGTGTTTTGCCCAACAAAAGTCAGCGGCACAGAGTTGCCGCAGCGGGTTGGGTTATTAGCATGTTTGGCTACAAGTGGAAAGCTTTGAGCATGACAAAGAAGAAGTTTGTTGGTACAGAGCGAGACCACATTCGTGTTCCTGGAAACCCTCCACATTTCACAGAGTATGATGTCAATTTTAACCTTATTCCGCGCATTCGTAAATACATTGACTTGGTGTGGATTGGCTACGAAAAGCAAGCAAAAAGAAATCGTTTTAAGAAGATTAAAAACTTTGATGAAGCGCCTTGGGTTTATCCGGAAACACTCGAAAACATTAAGC
>Ga0209632_10001442_pt1:5000-24057 | contig 24057 bp, 19 predicted proteins | sample COG_10_FD_184754 | JGI IMG/M metagenome (GOLD analysis project Ga0209632, IMG submission 184754) | Pelagic Microbial community sample from North Sea - COGITO 998_met_10 (SPAdes) (version 2) | ecosystem: Environmental > Aquatic > Marine > Neritic zone/Coastal water | place: Helgoland... | reverse complement strand
AGCTTTGTATAGCAGAAATGGAACCAGAACCGATAAACAGGTCGCTTGTTGTTATTGCACTGCTACCACCCGACCCCGCTTTGCCACCCGCTTCCATTGTTGTAGTTATTCCAGAATTTACACCAGATTTGTACCAATATTTTTTCCATGTACCAGATGCCAAAATTGTAATGGTGTCCATATCTAAGTCCGAATCGGAAGCACCAGCACGGAACTTCGAAGTGGTTGAATCGTGGATTTCAGTTGAAGGAATGATTTCAGTTAAAAGCAAATCCATACCGAAAGGATTATTGGCGATAAAAGTCTTTCCGGATTCCGGAAGGTAGATTTGAGTAGGAGAGTCATCAAAACTGATTTCAGATTCTAAAGTTACTGTGCCAGAACTCCTCCGAGCTACAATAAATGCTTCATCCGGATAAATTACAGTGTTATTGCACTTCACTCCATAACCTTTATCACGGGAATACCACCCGTATAAACCGCCTCCGGCAATGTGTAAATACTTGGTGTAGCCCCCAAGGCTAGGGTCATAAACATATACCCAATCGACAGTATTTCCGGTTGTTCCACGCCAACCAGTGGCTGATGTCCAATTAGTAAGTGGCCAATAAGATCCAAATATATTACCCAGAGTAGCCGCGGGAACAACTTCCACTAAAGTTCCGGCAGGGAAATAGGTCGATACATTAGTACTCTCCCCCTGGGCAAGATTGGACATGTCCAAAGTAAGGTTAGTTCGAGAGTTATTAGTTATGAGAAAACATCTTCCGTAATAAGTGCTGTCCTCATTAGCTATTCGTGCAAAATGTGGCCCCCCAACTACAGTAAGTTCGGCAGCTGTTGTATAACCTGTTCCACCACTTACAACAGTGAAACCAGATACTTTTCCATTGCTATCAATTGCAGCCGTTATGCTTGCCGTATCCCCACCACCATCGGAAGGAGAAACAATAATTTCTGGAGCATTATCAAAACCTACTCCACTATTATCGAAATTACTACGATAGGTGGGTGTAGAAACAGCCGTAATATTACCATCTCCGTTTATGGAAACGGTAAAATTGCTTTCTGGTAGTTGTACATCAGGCTTGAATGTACCAACAGCAAAGAAGGGGTAAGTAGTCGCATTATTTTCATCCGTACCGGTCGCGAAAGTAATGTTTTGATCAGAGTTAGAAGATGAATCGACCGAACCGGAAAAAACTGAATTCCCAAGAGTTGCTGCACTTACAATCTTGTAAGTGGGTTCTGAATAATTTCCATCTGCTATAGTGAAAACATTGGAACCAGATACTCCCCCTACATTAGCATTCAATGCAAAGCTTGAAAAACAACTAACAGATAGGGCGATTATGAAGGTATTTTGAAATTTCATAGGGACATGAGAGGGCTATTGTGAAACATAAGAATCATAAGTATTAGCAGAAGTTTACATTTTAATACAACTTTCGTCATTTTTTTGGAGAAGTAAAGGGATTTGTTAATTATGATTTACTCATCTTTGCATAGCAATCACTCCAATACTCCCTGCAGTTAAATTGGAAATCCACCAACCGTATCCGTTCGAACCTATTAATTCTCCTACACTGGTTCCCAATAAAAAGTAAAAAAGACAAATCAATACACCTGTAAAAAGGTTAGAATAAGTTTCCCGCCGGCCTCGGCGAACAGCCAGTGTTAAAAGTAATGGGCACAAAGCCACAGGAGCACACCCCAATGATGCATATTTGTTGAAATGAAAACAAGCCCTCTGGTAATCGGCATCGTGGATTTCATCCAGCTTCACTTTATTCAAAAACTCAAGAAAAGGCATGTGTTTGGAATCCCGATTTATTTGAGGGGTTTCCAGGCTAAACCTAATTGGTTGTTTCCATTTTTTAAAAGATACAAAACTTGATGATTTTAAATGATTGCCCCCAGAATGACCTAGGGATTCATAATCAACTTCACTTAAGAACAGTTCAATCGCTCCCTTATCACGAATTTTTCGCACAGTGGCACGTTTTGCGTGTAATATCGTAAGTAATTCGTTTTGAGCACCCCATGTCAAAATGCGCACATTGTGCCATAAATGACCCGCTCCATAACCTATGGACATAGTCGCCCTAGTCATTTTTTTTTGATGGCCTGAGGTCAATCCACCCATAAATTTTTGCTCACCCTCCCCATCGACTTTAAAAGCAATTTCCCGACCGTCCTCGACCCAGCTCTCAAAATCCTGCCAAATCATGTCCCTGACACGTTCCTCAAAAACTCCTCGAGAAACAGGCGATAAATGAAGGGAAGCAAAGCAACCAATAAAACTAACCGCTAGTGCGGATAAAAAAATTGGTTTAGCCCAAAGATTTCTTCTTATCCCCAGGGATTGCATAGCTAAAACTTCTCGATCGGCCGACCACCTACCCACGCAAAAGATGACCGCCAGAGAAAAACCAAAGGGCAAGCCAAGGGAAAGGGCGAAAGGAAGCATTAGCGATACAAGTTCTAAAAAGAGAAGTGGAGAAATCGCCAAGGCGCGAAAGAGTTCCTCATCGTTCTTTGATAAATTTCCATAAAGCAAAATGGCAGTCAAAACTAGGGTAGATAAAAGAGTTGCTCCTAAAATTTCCCTCAATACATAACTTCGTATAATATTGGACTTTGCCTCTTTCATAAACCAATTAAGAAAAGGAAAGGCCGGCCAAATCCTGAGGAGTATCGACCCCATAAGTACCATTTTTTACGATCTCTACTGAAATATACTTTCCGTTTTCCAAAGCCCTTAATTGCTCAAGTTTTTCCAATCCCTCCAAGCAACCAAGCGGCAGGCTGGCAAATTCGTTCAAAAATTCACCCCGGTATCCATACATACCCAAATGCTTGTAACAATTTTGCCCCACTACCCCAGCATGTTCGCGATCGTAAGGAATTTGTGCACGGGAAAAAAACAAAGCAAATCCTGAGAGACTAAGCACCACCTTTACTTGATTAGGGTCTTGAAAATCTTCATTTTTTTCGAAAGGAGCAGCCAAGGTTGCAAGATCAGCACCTTTTCTTTTTAAAGCTTTATCGAGAGCTAAGATATGTTCACGCATGACCATTGGTTCATCCGCTTGAACATTTAAAATTTCATCCCTTTGTAAAATTTTGTTCGCCTGAGCGACACGATCGGTACCCGAAGCTAAATCTGGATCTGTAAAAATACAGGTAAATCCCTCCTGCTTTAAGGGTTGGGCAATTTCCTCACCGTCCACCGCAAAAACAAGATCATACTCGGGAACTTGATTTCGCAGACGATTGGCAGTTCTTAAGATTAGAGGCATACCCCCTGCATCGGCCAGTAATTTTTTAGGAAATCGGGAGGATGCCAACCGGGCTGGAACTACAATGGTTGGTGTTGGGTTCTTGGACATTTGAATGACTAAGTCTTTTTTTGGGTCACTTCTTGGGTTGTCGCAAGCAAATACCTGACTAGTATTACATGATTACCATGACTGTAGAAACTAATGAACCCCTTGCCCGTTCCGTCATGCCTGATCGATTCTCTTTGCCCGATGAAAAAGGCAGGTTCGGTCCATACGGTGGGAGCTATGTGCCCGAAACCCTGTACCATCCGCTAAAGGAATTAAATGATGCTTACTTAGAAGCTAGGGCTGATCCTAGCTTCCAGCATGAACTCGATCGTTTGCTTAAGGAATTTGCCGGAAGACCCACAGAATTGTATTTTGCCGAGCGCCTAACCAAAGAATTGGGCGGGGCTAAAATCTATTTAAAACGGGAAGATTTACTTCACACAGGTGCACACAAAATAAACAATGCACTAGGACAAGCCCTGCTCGCGAAAAGAATGGGGAAGAAACGAATTATTGCAGAAACCGGAGCAGGACAGCATGGGATCGCCACTGCATCAGTTTGTGCAAAATTTGGCTTAGATTGCAAAATATACATGGGTGCAGAAGACATGCGCCGACAGGCTCTTAATGTATTTCGTATGCGCTTGAGCGGGGCTGAAGTGCATGGAGTAGAAGCGGGTAGTAAAACTCTTAAGGAAGCCATTAATGAGGCGATGAGAGATTGGGTGACCAATGTTCGTACAACTCACTACATCTTGGGCTCGGCTCTGGGAGCACACCCCTACCCCGGTATGGTGCGAGATTTCCACCGTATAATTAGCAAAGAAACCAAAAGGCAATTTCTCGAGACAGAAGGTCGTTTACCTGATGAAATGATTGCCTGCGTGGGAGGTGGCAGCAATGCGATTGGATTCTTTTTTGATTTCCTTGAAGAAACAAATGTCCGCTTAATTGGTGTTGAAGCAGGTGGTCGTTCTCTCAAAGAAGGTGAACATGCAGCCCGTTTTGAAGGAGGTAAACTTGGCGTACTCCAAGGCTGTAAAACTTGGATCTTGCAAAACCCGGATGGACAAATAAACCAAACCCACTCAGTTTCTGCAGGATTAGATTATGCAGCCATAGGTCCTGAACATGCATTTTACCGAGACCTTAACCGGATTGAATTTGCCCATGCTGGCGACGAGGACGCACTTAACGCCTTCAGGGCACTATCTTCCACAGAAGGCATCCTGCCCGCACTTGAGACCTCTCATGGCCTCGCTCATGCCTTTAAACGCGCCAAAGAGATGCGAAAGGATGAATTGCTCTGCGTAAATTTAAGTGGTCGGGGGGATAAAGATGCGATGGAAGCAGCCCGCTTAATGGGCGTGAGCGGACTTCCCCAAATGCCAACTTTATGAAGAGTATGACTGGCTATGGACGGGCGGAGATTACCCTGCCCGAATTTCATGGTGTGATCGAACTTTCTTCAGTAAATAAAAGAGGATTTGAATTCCTACTACACGGACCCAAGGAATGGCAGTTTTTTGAGAGGGAAGCACAAAAACTAATTCGTTCTTCGGTAGAGCGTGGACGGATTCGTCTATCAATTCTGCTTCAACCACAAGCGATTTCAGCAGAAAATCCTTCTCGCGATCAAGAAGCAAGAGTTGGCGACAAATTAGACGAATTAAAAAAAATTTGCCTTAGCCAAGATCTCCCCTATTCACCGTCCGTCGATCTAATACAACGGATACTGACATCGGGCTCAAGGGAACCCGTGGTACCGACGTTGGACTCAATCGAAGACATATTAATCGACAAGACAAATATTGCCCTTAATCAGATGGTTTCAATGCGCGGAAAAGAAGGCGATTCACTTGCCAAAGACTTAAGGAAACGTGCTTATAGTTTAGGCGAAATCGTTCACTCAGTTGAAAAAAACACGGAGGGACTCGCTAGAGAATGGAGAGACCGCTTACTACAAAGACTTAAAGAAAGTGGCTTGGGTATAAACTGCGATGATGACGCAGTTCGTAAGGAATTTACTGTCTATGCTGAAAAATCTGATGTCTCTGAAGAGATTACTCGGGTACGCAGTCACTTGGAACAATTTGAAGAAGGCTTACATGCTAAACAACCAATTGGCAGAAAACTGGAATTTATTGTTCAAGAATTGGGCCGAGAGTTTAATACTTTGGGCTCAAAATCTTTAACTCCTACAATTTCTAATCTCGTTATTGAAGCAAAGGTAGAAATTGAAAAAATTCGTGAGCAGGTAATGAATCTCGAATAAGCAGGCTCCTACTGCTAACCCGCCTGATTTATACTGGTATATTCTTTTGACCGTTATCTTTGGTCTTCGAATCCAAAAAACCTATAATCAGATAGGAAAAAGCCCCGATAAAAATAGCTGAGTCTGCAACATTAAAAATGGGATAATCATACTCGACCCAAGGGAGAAAAACATCGATAAAATCAACCACCGCTGCTGGATTACGAAATATTCGATCCCCTAAATTTCCTGCAATCCCCCCCGCAATCGCTCCAAAAACAAACTGCAAAGAATTTCGGTGGAGTTCCAAATGCCTGCGAAAAATAAAAATAGAAGCCAAAGCAATTCCAGCTAATAAGGTTAGAGCTTCAGGATAGTCCGAAAGAAGACTCCATGCCGCCCCCGGGTTAGTCACATAAGTAAATTCGAGAAAAGCTTCAGGTCCTTCGAGGTAATCAATTAATACGATTGGGTTCCTTCGAAGCTCAACTGCCCTCTCGACAACCCATGACTTTGACCATTGATCAAGCACAAGAATGCTGACCAAGAGGGTCCACAAACGTAAATATTGTACCAAAATAAAAAATTACAAAGAAGATAGGCCCACAAACCTAGTCTTCTTCACCCATAGTTGAATCTGCTAAGGTAGCAAACGTCCCAGTACCGAAATCTTTTTCTTTAATTCTTCCACGCTCGTACTGGTTTTGTCCCTCCACCGAAAAACGGGTGAAAGGAACAGCCTTTAAGCGATTCTTGTTAATCGGTTTTTGTGTTTCCAGGCAGATTCCATACGAGCCGTCGAATATCCGATCAATCGCCTCTTCAATTTCCTCTAAAGCCTCTTGGTCATTGGCAACCATGGAAAGAGCTAAATCACGGTCAAAAGTTTCAGTTCCAGCATCACTTGAATTTATTGATAATTCACCCGATTCTCGAGCAGACGCACCTATGGTCTCATTTGAACGCTCTCCAAGAGAACCTTTAAGTGAATTCCGCAAGGACATTAACGATTCGTAATAAGAAGCCCATTGAGTGGGGACTTTAGTTACATCCCAAACCGGTCGACTTGGTCCCACAGATGGAGCACCAAACCCTAGAATGTCATCAATGGAAGCAGTAGTAAGCTTTTTTACTTTGGAAACTTTCTCAGGCTTGGTCTTTGATACTTTTGGGGGTTGAACTTCTGCAGCTTTCTTGGCGGTAACCTTCTTTGGTTTTTCTTTCTTTTTTGAATGAATTAACCCAAGAACATCATCGAAAGAAAAGGAGGTGCTTTCTGGTTTTGTATCCTCCTTCTGATTTATCGCCCTTGATTTGGAGACAATTTCTTTAACCTTCGATATAGTGGCTGAATCTTTTTTCTGAGATGTACGAGTTTTCGAAGAGGCTGTTGAAGAAGCTGTAGATTTTGCCTTCTTAGATGAAACTTGTTTTTTCGTTTTGGTAGACGCAGCAGTAGGCTTCTTCTTAGCAGGCACGCTCTTAGTCACCTTCTTAACAGAGGCTTGCTTCGCCGTAGGTTTTGGCTTGGCCGCTTTTTTGGATGGAGCCTTGGCTTTGGATGCCACAGCTTTATCCTTGTTTGGTTTTGGTCGGGTTGTAGAAGAGACTTTCTTTTTTGCAGTCATTATAAACTAGATTTTCGGCAGAATACGATTTCAACGAATCTTGGCAAGCACTTCGGCACAACGAGGGGACACTTCACCCCATGGCTCCACCTTAACAAGCTCTGGAACCCAGCGCCAACTTCGGGGACAACGTATACCTGATGCATGACAAGCTGTGACTTTATCTACCTCTCCGGAAGGAAGGTTTTCCAAGGTAACGGATGATACAATAAATAACTCAGCCAATTCATCCAAGGATCGACGTTTTAAAATATCAACGAATTTACTGTCTGTTGATAAACAAAGACTAACGCATGCGTCCAAAGACTGACCTATCTCTTTTTTCACCCGTAAAGATTCTAATGCTTCATTTACATGTGAATCTTTAAGGTCTAATAATTCCTGAACATCGGAAACTGCAATTTGACCTTCTCCTAAATCAATTTCCTTCGGCCAATCCTGTAAACTCAATGAATCGTTACAATATTCCTCACCCGATTGACCAAATGCCCATGCCTCATCTGCAATGTAAGGGGTAAAGGGACCGATTAATTTTATCAAAGACTCGAAAATCATCCTTAAGGCCGACTGTGTTGAACGGCGCAAAGGATCGTTCGGGTCCAATGTGTAAAGCCTGTCTTTGATCACATCGTGATAAGTTGATGAAAGAATACCCGAACAAAATCGATTCAAACACTGAATAGCCCGGTGAAATTCATACTGTTCGCATGAATCAGTAACTTCTCGAATTAAATCATTGGTTTTCCCAAGAGTCCAAAGATCTATCGGGGACATTTGCTCGATTGGTACCGAATGCTCTGCCTGAGAAAAATCATGCAAGGCTCCAAGCTGAAAGCGTAATGTATTACGCAGGGTGCGATAGGCCCGCACTGCCTGTTCAAGGATTTCATCGGACAAGGGAATATCCCTGCGGAAATCCTCCGAACATACCCAAAGGCGCAAAACATCAGCCCCGTATTTTGTAACAAAAGAATCTGCAGTCTGGGGTTTCCCATCGCTTTTGGAAATTTTCTTTCCTTCTCCGTTAACCACAAAACCATGGGTTAAAATTCTTCGATAAGGTGCCGACTGGGTAGAAACCATACTCGTCCAAAGAGAGCTTTGAAACCATCCACGGTGTTGATCACTGCCCTCCAAATATAAATCAGCCGGACAGGAAACTTCCTCATTTTTACGAAGAACCGCCCGATGACTGCATCCAGAATCAATCCATACATCGAGGGTGTCCTGCCCCTTGGATAATTTCCGACCTTTCCAAGAATCAGGAAGGTCATAACCATCGAGTAATTCCTCAGCTGTTTGGGAAAACCACAAATTACACCCATCTTGCGAGATTTTTGAGGCAAGAAATTCAATCAGGTTGGAATCAAGTAATACATTTCCATCATCATCAAAAAATACCGGTATCGGAACCCCCCAGGAACGTTGTCTCGATATGCACCAGTCAGGACGAGCTTCAAGAAATCCATGAATTCGGTTTCTCCCCCACTCCGGAGTAAATGAGACTTCTTTTAATCCATTAATGCAACGGCTTCGCAAATCTTCTTTATCGAGGGAAACAAACCATTGATCCATTGCTCGAAATATCACCGGTGATTTACTCCTCCAACAATGAGGATATTGATGGTCGTATTGTTTATGAGCCAATAATGCTCCTGATGATGTAAGAATTTCCAAAACTGCATGGTTTGCCTTGGAGCCATCCGCCTTTTCCAAAACAGAAAGACCGACCAATTCTTTAGGGATTTGTCCATCATCCAAATACTTCCCTCCATCATCAAGTGGACAATAGATTTCTAGATCGTGTTCCAAACCGGTTAGGTAATCATCCAATCCATGCCCCGGTGCAATGTGTACACACCCCGTACCTGTATCCATGGTTACATACTCAGCGTTCACAACCATGCTATCTCGATCGATAAATGGATGAAGAGTGGCTTTCCCAGCAAGGTCGGATCCCGTGCAAGTCCGGCCAATTGTATGGTCGGAGAATCCACACTCCTGGGTAAACTCATTCACCCGTTGTTCGGCGATCCAATAACTTGATCCATTCGCCTGCACCTCAGAGTATGTCTCCCGGGGATGAACTGCCACTGCAAGGTTGGCAGGCAAGGTCCAGGGTGTGGTAGTCCAGATTACTAAGTATTCGTCTTTCTTCCCCTTTATTTGAAAACGAACAAAAATAGAAGGGCTTTTATGGTCAAGGTATTCAATCTCAGCTTCTGCCAGTGCAGTTTGGCAAGGAATAGACCAATAGACTGGCTTTTTACTGCGGTAAACAAGTCCTTGATCCACAAAATCAGCAAAGGTACGAAGAATTTCTGCCTCGTAGGCAGGATTCATTGTTTTGTACTCTTTTTCCCAATCTGCCAAAACTCCCAATCGCTTGAACTGACTACGCTGGGTTTCAATATACGACTTCGAGAACTCTTCGCACTCCTTGCGCAACTCAACAGCATCAAACTCTTTTTTAGAGGCTCTTAATTTCTTTGTTACCTTATGCTCAATAGGTAAACCATGGCAATCCCAACCAGGTAAAAACGGTGTGCGAAAACCACGGGCGTTTTTGTAGCGCAAAATGGAGTCTTTAAGAATTTTGTTAAGTGCCGTGCCTACATGCACATCTCCATTGGTAAAGGGAGGACCGTCATGGAGTACAAAAGACGGACCATTTTGGTTTTTCTTTTGCATCTTTGCATAGACTTCTGATGTTTCCCAATGATTCATACGAGCAGGCTCTCGCACCACTGCGTTAGCACGCATGGGAAAGTTTGTCTTTGGAAGATTTAAAGTATCCTTAAGTTTTTCAGGAGCATTCATTTGGAGTACGCCTCACGCAAAATGAGGAAAGATGAAGCAATGTGCCGTCAAGTCAAGGGCGGATGAGTACTCTTGCAACGTGAATCTACTTGCCATTCAAAACTCAGCAACCACCCTAATCGGTTTTCTTACCGATGTACGAACTTTTAGATAGTTGGATCACTCCATGGGCTCATCAATCTTACGGCCTATATCTTTGTGTATTAACTCTCTGTATAATTACAGGCTTTTTTCTTCTAACCAAAGGAGGAGATTGGCTAAGCGATCATAGTTCAAACATTGCTTGCCAGCTTGGTATTCCACCAGTGGTAGTTGGATTAACCATTGTGTCGATCGCCACTTCTACCCCTGAATTATTTACTTCCCTATCAGCTATTCGAAGTGATTCTCCCGGATTGGTTCTTGGAAACATCATCGGTTCTAATATAGCAAATATCGGCCTAATCCTCGGAATAGCCCTTCTGCTAGGAAACATATCTACAAAAGGTGCGGTTTCTCAGGCTCAAAGACATTGCTTAAGCTGGATAACTATTGGTTTTTGCCTCGCTTTGGTCTTTCTGCCACGCGGAGAGCTAGGAATGATCCCAGGCACTCTTTTACTTGTATTTATCGTCCTTTATTTAATTTTTGTTTCCTTTCATGCATTAAAGAACAAGAGAGCCAACAAAACATTTCAGGAAATAGGCCAAGTTGAAAACTCTCCTGCAAGCAGCCTGCTCACTTCAATAATTATGCTCATCCTTGCGACTCTTACCCTTTGGCTTGGTTCAGATTCTCTGGTTTATGGATCTAAAAGCCTGGCATTGATTGCTGGAGTGCCCGAGGAACTGATTGGATTTACACTACTAGCCATAGGTACAAGCCTGCCAGAATTAGCTGCATCGATCAGCCTGATTCGGAAAGCTCAAACAACAATGCTGCTAGGAAATATCGTGGGATCAAATCTATTTAACCTTTCCCTTATTGGTGGACTGGCTGGAGTGATGGGCCCGATATGTAGCGGAGCACCTTATCCGTGGATTGATTACCTCTGGTTACTCTTAACCACTGGAATATTAATCTACTGGTTAGGGGGAAAGCACCTAGTAAAAACCCACGGTATTATACTGCTCTGCCTCTACTTAACAGCCAGTGTAAGCACTTGGCTGCTTAATGCATAAAGGTCGCTCCCCCTCATGAAAGGGGATTATCTAAGAAGGTAAATCCTAAAAGATTAAGAACTGTCCCCGACTTGAAAACGGAGGAATTTTTCTACCTTGAGTTGCGATCCAATCTCTTTTCCAACTTCATCAACAAATTGCTGAATCGATTGGTCAGGGTTCTTTACAAAGGGTTGTTCAAGCAAAGAAACGCCAGCAAAATATTTCTCCAACTTGCCGCTGATAATCTTTTCAACAGCTTGTGGGGGCTTACCCTCAGCTTGGGCTTGGGCAATTTCCTTTTCCTTATCAACAAGTTCTGAAGGCACTTCGTCTCTTGATACACAAACCGGAGAAGTCGCGGCAATGTGCATGCAGATATCTTTAGCCATTGAAACCACAAGTTCGTTTGAATGAACCTCTGAAGAATCGGAACCTACCGATAGGAGTACTGCTACTTTCGCACCGGTGTGGACATACGATTCAACAAGACCGGATGTTTTAGGAGCAAGCGTTTCAGATCTGGAAATTTTAATATTTTCACCTATCTTTGCAACCTGTTCAGTTCTCTTTTCTTCAAAGTCTGCCGATGGGTTATTCAAAAGCTCCATAGCAATTTCATTTGAGAAAACAACAAAGTCATCGTTTTTAGCGACAAAATCAGTTTCGCAATTTACTTCTACAAGTATACCCTTGGAACGATCTTCAGATATGGCTTGAGCAATCATTCCTTCACTTGCACTGCGACCGGATTTTTTCGCTGCGGTTGCCACTCCTTTTTTACGAAGTATGGAAACAGCTTCTTCCATATCTCCGTTACTTTCGCCCAAGGCGCGCTTGCAATCAATAAGCCCGGCGCCAGTTTTTTCGCGCAAGGCCATAACACTATCTTTGTTGATGGACATCTTAGGTAATTCGAACTTGGTAAAAAATTAGGTTAATGAAGAGTTAATTACTTTGACTCCTCTGCGACAGCATTGTCTGCGGAATCTGGATTTGCTTCAGCTTTCTTAATACTATCTGAATCAGACTCTTCAACGGAAGCAGATGAATTATCAGCTACAGGAATTGTCTCAGATTGAGGCTCTTCATCGACAGTTTTTTCTGCCTTCTTACGGTCGTCAAAGTCCATTTCGTCATAGCCTTCGGGAAGGGTGACTTCTGGCTCATCTTCATTATCAAGAAAATCAGGTTCTTGGGAGACAGGTGTAATATCCTTACGCTTTGTTGGAGTTTGAGTGCGTTTAGTTGCCCCTGCCTGAATGGCCTCAAGAATGACATCCACAATGATTCGGATGGATTTGGTCGAGTCATCGTTCCCAGGAATAGGGTGAGAAAGAAGGGATGGGTCAGAGTTACTGTCGACCAATGCAATCACGGGAATTTTCAAACGGTTAGCTTCAGCCACTGCGATAGATTCGTTAAAAGAATCGATAATGAAAAGCGCTCCAGGTAGACCTTGTAGATTAAGTAACCCCTCAAAGTCCCTGTTCATGCGTGTCATTTGACGCTTGATAGATGCACTCTCTTTGCCGTGCATTTTATCTAATGTACCGTCTTCTTCCATGCGCAAATACTTTTTATATTTCGCAATACTTGTGGAGACAGTCTCATAATTAGTAAGAGTTCCACCCATCCAACGATTCACACAAAATGGCATATTGGTGGCAGCGGCAAGCTCACGGACTGGTTCAACAGCCTGCCTTTTGGTACCGACAATTAAGACTTGTTTACCAGATCCAACAACTTCTTCGACCGCCTGAGCAGCTTTCTCAAGCAAATCATAGGTCTTTTCCAAATCAATAATGGAAATTCCGTGTCTATTGTCGTAAACAAAGGGCTTGGATTTAGGGTTCCAACGGCGGACTTGGTGGCCAAAGTGGACTCCGGCATCGAGGAGATCTTTTACAGATACGTTCATAATATTGATGGTTCAAAGCCCATCCCGAACGAGAGGATGGGAGAAATAATTTTCTTTTGTATGTTGTTAAGGGTTAATAATTTGGGAGCAGGGGCAGGATTTGAACCTGCGACCTTCAGGTTATGAGCCTGACGAGCTACCAGACTGCTCCACCCTGCTGCAAAAGGTTTAAAAGTATAGGCTTTGTACTTTAAGGCAACGAAAAACTTTTTTCTCGCCCGCCAAACTTCCTCTCTTAAACTTGGGTATATGGTGGAATTAAACGAGGTTCAAAAATTTTGCGACCAACGTGTTTGCCTGGATAAAATTACCGACTTCCCTGGAGCATGGAATGGCTTGCAGGTTGAGAACAACGGAGAAGTAACCAAATTAGGAGCGTGTGTCGATGCCGGCCTTGTCCCTTTTCGACTAGCCATTGAAAAGAAAATTGACCTACTTATCTGCCATCATGGGTTGTTTTGGACCCCCCCTACCCCGTTGACAGGTTCGAACTTTGAGAAGGTCAAACTTTGTATGGATTCGAACCTCGCGGTTTATGGTTCCCATCTGCCCCTCGACTGCCATCCGGAAATTGGAAATAATGCAATTTTGGCAAACAAACTTGGCCTGCACTCCTGCGGAAGTTTTCTTCCTTACGAAGGAGTTGATATTGGATTATTGACCACTAGTTCCTACGACCGAGAGGAGTTAAGCGAACGCCTGAACGATTTGTTCCCTCTGGGATTTCATGCAATGGAGTATGGATTGGAAAAGCCTGAAAAAATTGCCATTCTTACCGGATCGGGTCAAAGTGCGGTCGATAAAATTCTCCAGTCAGGTTCGGACACCCTAATCACTGGAGAACTCAAACAGCACCACTTTAACCTCGCCCAGGAACTCCAACTTAATCTTTACGCCTGCGGACATTATGCAACCGAAAGGTTCGGAGTGGACGGACTTGCCCGCGAAGTTTCTCAGGAATTTGATATTCCCTACGAATTTGTTGAGACTGCCTGTCCTCTCTGAACTTTGTATACGGCGTTGCGAATATTTTCCTTTTGCGATTAGATGAATGGATTATGAAAAAAATCGGCCTGCTTAACGGACCTAATCTTGACCGGTTGGGAAAAAGGGAACCAGATATCTATGGATCCCAAACTCTCGATGAAATTGTTCAAAATACTGTTTCCCTTGGTTCCACTCTGGGATGCGAAGTTGTAAACTTTCAGTCCAACCACGAAGGGGCGATGATTGACAAAATTCACGAATGGGCAGATTCTGGAATTTCTGGATTGATCCTGAATCCAGGAGGTTTCACTCATACGAGCGTGGCTTTACGCGATGCCGTAGTAGCATCTGGATTACCTACCATTGAAGTTCATATATCAAACATCCATGCACGGGAGGACTTTAGGCACAAATCCTTAATTTCCGGGATTGCACAGGGAGTAATTGCAGGGATTGGTCCCAATGGCTACACTCTCGCTCTCAGGCATTTATCCTCAAATAACTAAGCGACATCGTCTCCAAGGAAGAAATCATTTCCTTTGTCATCGGTGATGATAAATGCAGGGAAATTCTCCACTTCGATCTTACGGATAGCTTCCATGCCAAGATCATCGTATTCAATCACATCTACTTTCTTTATGCATTTTTGGGCAAGTCTGGCGGCAGAACCTCCGATGCTCCCCAAATAAAAGCCTCCATGTTTTTTGCATGCCTGTACCACCATCTTGGAACGGTTTCCTTTGGCCAACATAACCATCGAACCTCCTGCCTCTTGGAATTTATTTACAAATACATCCATTCTTCCGGCAGTAGTTGGTCCAAAAGATCCAGATGCATACCCCTGTGGAGTCTTAGCCGGACCAGCATAGTAAACCGGATATTGCTTAAAATATTCTGGCAACCCGTCCCCAGCGTTTAAACGATCGCGCAATCGGCTGTGGGCCAAGTCTCGAGCGACAATCAAGGGACCGTTCAATGACAAGCGTGTACGAACCGGGTAATTGGATAATACCTGAAGAACTTTTTCCATTCCCATGTTCAAATCGATCTCAACGGCCTTGTCGCCGGATTGGTTTTCCTCCTCATAATCAGGAAGAAATCGACTCGGGTTGCTCTCAAGTTGTTCAAGAAATACTCCTTCGGAAGTAATTTTGCCTAAAGCCTGACGATCTGCAGAACAGCTTACCCCTATACCTACAGGCAAACTCGCTCCGTGCCGGGGAAGACGGATAACCCGAACATCGAGGCAAAAATACTTCCCACCAAATTGGGCTCCGATTCCACGCTTCTGAGTCATTTCTAAAATTTTATTCTCCATTTCCGGACAACGTATGGCATGACCACGATGATCACCGGCAATGGGCAAATCATCGAGAAACCGGGCACTGGCAAGCTTGACAGTTTTTAGGTTTGCTTCCGCGGAAGTGCCCCCAATTACAACGGCTAAATGATAAGGCGGGCAAGCCGCTGTCCCCAGTGCGGCTATTCGCTCGTCTAAGTATTCGAGCAATAATTCTTCCTTAAGTAAAGATGGTGTACCCTGGTGTAAAAAGGTCTTGTTTGCCGACCCACCTCCCTTGGCCATAAATAAAAAATGATATTCAGTTCCATCCGTGTGCAAAATATCAACTTGGGCAGGCAGGTTGGAGCGAGTGTTTTTCTCTTCGAACATACCAATTGGAGCAAGTTGAGAGAATCGCAGGTTGTCAGAGGCATAGGTTTTTTCTATTCCGTTAGAAAGCACAGACTCGTCACCACCCTGCGTCCATACACATCTACCCTTTTTGGCCAGAATGATTGCCGTGCCTGTATCTTGGCACATCGGCAAAATTCCTTCTGCCGCGATTTGTGAATTCCTTAATAAATCCAAAGCAACAAAACGATCGTTAGGGGAAGCCTCCGAGTCGTCTAAAATTTTACGCAACTGTTCGAGGTGTCCGGATCGCAAAAAATGTGAAATATCATGAAATGCCTCTTGAGCCAATCGTTCCAATGCCTCGGGTTTAATCTTTAAAATTATTTCATCGCAAAATGTTGCCTGCTCCAGACAACTGTCCAATCCATCAATCTTTCGCCAATCTACGTTTTGGTAAGGGTCACAAGGAAACATTGTTGCTTTATCAATCGATGCCATGCCTAATCGCCTATCCCATCAGGAGTGATAAGTCGAGAAAACCTATTTATTCAATACGGATTTATTCTGAACAACAAGAGAAATTAACGAACTGTATCGCTCGTTGGGTTTTCAGATTGTTGACCAGGCACAGTTCCATCCACTTCAGCTATTTGTGATTCTTCATCCCTCATGACGACTGAACGCTTCTCTACTTTAATAGGTATAGACAGAACCTTTTCATCTCGTTTAACCTGAAATATGACCACAGTAGTGGGCTTGGCAAAAAAAGCGGCGTGTGCAAGGTCTCCACGATCTCGGACAACAACACTTCCAATCTTTTGTATATGGTCACCCTTCTTTAAGGAAGACTTTGATGCGGGAGAACCATGCACTGTTCCTTCGACGATAATATCGAAGGAATTTTGATTATTAAGTTTTCGAGATACCGTAACTCCAAACCACCCATACTCAACCTTACCAGAAAGAAGTAGTCCGTCACGAATACGCAAGCAAGCATTGGCGGGTAATATAAAAGATGATCTCAAATCTGATAAAGCCGCATGCGCAATTCCAACAAATCGACCATGGAGGTCAAAGATTGGAGCCCCAATTTCACCTGGTCCCAGGGTAACACTTGCACGGATCATTTTGGTGGGGAATAAGCTAGCACCAAAAGAGATTTCTTCGCTTTGATAAAGCCCAAAGGTAGGACCAACTTTGAATTCCAAAGCACATGATAAGCCGACTAAGATTGATCCTGGGGTCAAGTCTTCTGAATGATCACTTACCGAGAGAAAGGGGAATTCCTTCTTGGCATCAACCACTTTAAGCATAGATAAATTGCAGAGATGATCATGGCCTATTAACTGAGCGAGATAGAAAGATTGTTGGTATTCTATCCAAATTTGGTCAGCATTTCTAAGTAATCCAGAAGTCAATATATGACCATCCTTACTAACAAAGAAACCGCTTCCCATCTTGAGTACACGGCTAACTTTTTCATCCACTTTGTCTTTGCGTGTAGCCTTTACACGAACAATACATTCACTAGAATTCTCATAAATATCACGCACCCTTTCCTGAAGGGATAGAGATGGATGAGAAGTACTGGTATCCGCTTGTAGGAAAAATACTAAAGCGAAAAAACTGAAGCTTGTAACCGCAAGCCTAACCATTCATCTAAAAGGTATACTGAGCAAGAGTGCTAAGTTGGGGAGAAAGGCTAAGTGTGTGATGATTAAAATTGGTATTACTATCAGAAAGTTTTACCCTGGTGTTAGCAAATGATTCATATGAATCCATGCTTGCTAACTGGATGGCACCCTCGCGTTGAAAGGTGTTCCCATCTTGCATTAAGTTAGCAAGTTGGCTTAGAGAATCTGCTCCACCAGATACCTGCTGGTTCGTCGATACAATTGATGTATCGATTGAAAGCTCCGATTCTGACTTAATCATATTCCAACCTGTATAGGATAATAAGAAGACAGGTAAGCAAATGTATAAACCAACCCTGCGAACCCGGGCAGATTTACTACGTGCTCCAAAAGAAGCGATCGCACGACCCTTTACACGGTCCTGAAAACCATTCCAAAATTCTTCATCAGGTTGATCCAACTTCTTGGACATAAAAAGATCATCGAGGGTAGGTTTGTCTTTCATTGTCTTGAGGTATTATTAGTTAAGATATTCTGACAGATAGGACTGAAGTTGTTGTTTAGCGTAGAACAAACGAGAACGAACGGTACCTTCAGTACAGTTCATTATCTTGGCAATTTCTTTGTGCCCAAGTCCATCTATTTCAAATAAAACCACAATCGTTCTATGTTTATCTGACAACTTAGACAGTGCTTCGTTCAATTTTTCATGCAATTCGTTGTTTAAAGCTTTCTTAACAGAGGTGGATGATGTGGAAGATACAGCTTCCAAATCCTTGGACATCCCGCCATCATCGCTAGCTTGATCAAAACTAAAAAACTGACGAATTTTACGCTTTTTCAAAAAGGAAAGCGTCAAATTTACTCCAATCCTGTAAAGCCAGGTATAAAAAGAAGACTTTTCCCGAAACTTAGAAAGAGAACGAAATGCCTTAACAAAAGATTCCTGAGTCAAATCTGCCGCATCCTCGGCGTTCATGGTCATGTTATAGATAACAGCGTACAGGCGTTGACGGTAACGAACCATCAAAGAGTCAAAAGCGGATAGATCTCCAGTTTTGGCACGCTGGACTAAAGAAAATACATTTTCTTCGCCATCTACAGTATCGAGCAAACTAGAATTGCTAGAAACTGAAGAGCCAATTGAATTATCCATCCTACAAAAATGGATAATTTAGAGTTATAGAGCAAGAAAATTGCTCGTTTTTAAATTGCTTAACTTGGTGAATTTCAATGTGAAACTTTGAATAAAAGCATTTAAATCATCTCTCAAGTGAATATTTGGGAACTGATCGATTAAAGACTGGGTACGAGAAAAACTATCTTCAAAATATTGAATGCAATTGGGTAGAATTTCGTACTTCTCAAAGAGTTGGAGAGTTTGAGAGCGGATATTTTCTTCGGGTTTGTTATCTCTTCCCGACCTAATTAATTGGTCCAGAAGTTCAACCTCATCAACTGTGGCAACATTGCGTAGTAATATCACGGGTAAAGTCATTTTACCAGTTTCCCAATCTGAACCTAAAGATTTGTCACTATTATCGGGATCTTCAAAGGCGTCGATCAAGTCGTCAAATACCTGATAGTTTATTCCAAGAGAAAGACCAAACTCTCCAGCAAGGTCAATTGTGTCTTGATCTGCACCAGAGAGATATGCACCGATTTGACAAGAGGCCCTAAAAAGCTCACCAGTTTTGTCGTTTATA
>Ga0209632_10001439_pt1 | contig 24073 bp, 27 predicted proteins | sample COG_10_FD_184754 | JGI IMG/M metagenome (GOLD analysis project Ga0209632, IMG submission 184754) | Pelagic Microbial community sample from North Sea - COGITO 998_met_10 (SPAdes) (version 2) | ecosystem: Environmental > Aquatic > Marine > Neritic zone/Coastal water | place: Helgoland, sampling... | reverse complement strand
TGTAGATAATTTATTCCAAGACTTTAGAATTCAAGGTGAAAAACTAGAAGAATATCAAAACAAGTTTTTAGAAAAAGTAGAACAATACTATCATCAACGGAATATGAACTAATATGAATTTAGCAATATGGGACATAGAATCATCGAGTGCCAATACTTCATGGGGAAGCATTATTGAAGTAGGTGGTATTTTAGTAGACCCAAATTTTAAAGAGTTAGATCGTTTTAATTTTAGATGTAGGTTGCCAGAAGGAGAGGTTCCTCAAGCAATGGCCTTGATAGTTAACAAAACTAGTGTTGATTTATTAACTAAGGGAAATTTAAGTCACTACCAAATGTTATCTCAGTTAGAAGCTACATTTAAAAAATGGAGCCCAGCAATGTTCATGGGCTGGTCAAACATTGGCTTTGATGATGAAATGATAAGAAACGAATTTTTTAGAGGAATTAGATATCCTTATATTACTAATGCAACACCCAACAAAAGACATGATGGTTTAAACATTGCAAGAGGTGCCCATGCAGTTGATGAAAGTGTTGTAAAAACAGAAATAAATGCAAAAGGTAATGCAGTTATGAAACTAGAGTCGTTAGCTAGAATGAATGGCTTTGAATCAAGTGGAGCCCATAGTGCTTTATTTGATGCAGAACTAACTGTTAAGGTTTTGGGCTTAATTAAAAAAAATCAACCTCAAACTTGGGATACATTTTTAAGAACAGCAAACAAGAGTGATACTGAGACAATTTTTAAAACTGAAAAAATGTTTACATTAGCTGAATATCATTTTGGTAAAAATTATAGATTTGTAGTTGCACCGCTTCACCCAAAACATTGTATTCACCCAATCTATCAATGGGGCCAAGCTTTTGATCTTAAAATTGATCCTATCCCATTATTTGATATGTCAATTTCTGAACTTAAAAGTGCTATTAAAAAATTAAAATTTTTAAGAACTATACGATCAAACAAAGCTCCTATAATTTTAGATGCAAGTTATGGATTACAAGTTGAACCATATAGCAAACTTGATCCTGATTTAATTAAAGAGCGCGCAAAACTAGTAAATAGTAATGAAAAATTTTCTCAAAATGTTTTAACAGCATTAAGAGAGACCGCTGAAGAAAAAGCACAATTTGATTCACAGGTTGATTTACTAGCAGAAGAGACAATTTATAAAAAATTTACTCCTCAAAAAGACACGGCCTTATTTCCAAAATGGCACGCAGCCTCTTGGAAGGATAAATTAATATTATTAGATAAATTTGAAGATGAGAGAATGGTAAGTTTTGGAAAAAAAATAATATACCAAGAATCGCCAGAGACATTGCCTGCTGATATGTTTAAGACTATTAAACGTGGAATAGCCGAAAGAATATTAAGCGACGAGAAGGAAAAATGGTGGACATGCAAAGAATTTTATTTTGAGTGTGATAATTTAAGAGATAGATATACCAATGAAAAAGATGAGAAAAAGCTCAAGTTTTTAGACGAAATTAATGAGTTTGTTGAAGGCATTCAAAAAAAATACGAGCAGGCATAATAAGTCTCTGTTAATTAACTAAAAAAATCCCTTTTTACATATTGAATAAATAGAATAAAAATTTATATAAGAGGCATGCTTATAGATTTTAAAGACGAAGAATTTGAAACAAAAATTAAGAATGAAGATATCTCTGTAGTTCAATTTTCTGCAGAATGGTGTGCTCCATGTAAGAGCCTTAAACCCATCATGGATAAGTTTTCAGATAGCTACAAAGATAAAGCTAGCTTTTATTATGCTGACATTGAAAATGGTGGAATTAACACAGGTTCAGCTGCTGGTGTAAGAGGTGTACCAACCGTTATTGTTTACAAAAAAGGTGTTGAAGTAGACAGAAAAGTTGGTGGAGTAGCCGAGAGCCAAATGAAAGAATTTCTAGATAAAAATATCTAGTTTAAATTTAAAACTTCTCCTGCAAGATACAAAGACCCTGTAATTAAGATAATATCATTTTCTTGAAGATCAATTGATTTAATTGCTTGTTCAACAGAATTTTTGTAATTAATATTTTCAAAATTTTTTATTTTTTCTTTAAGTTTATTTCCCCTAATAGCATTGGGTTGGTTAGGAATGTCAATTGTTGTTAATGATTTAATATTTTTAAAGTAGCTCATATATTCATTGTGGTCTTTGTTAGCCATCATTCCTAAAATAATATGTTTGTTGCAATTTAAACTTTGAAGATATTCATTTAGTACTTTTGCACCAAGTGGGTTATGAGACCCATCTATAAATAATGAATTATTACTAGATAAATCTTTTAAATTTCCAGATTTTAACTCTTGAAGCCGTGCGAGACTTTCTATTTTAGTAATACCATTCTTAATATGTGTATCAGTTATTTTATAACCTGTTAATTGTCTAGCAGTAGCAATTGCAGTAGAGACATTTTCTAATTGAAATTCTCCAGGTAGATTAGGCTTTGGAAGTTTAAGAGCACCAAATTCATCTTCAAAATAAAAAAAATCATTTTCTTTTAATGTAAAATTATAATTTCTATTAAAGATTATTTTTTTTGAAGAATTATTTTTAATTGTATCTTCAATACTTTTACTAATTTTATTTGTGCTTTGTTTTGCAATAATAATTTTAGAGTTTAATAAAGTGGATGTTTTTTCAAATATAATTTTTTCAACTGTTTGCTCTTCTTTTGGAAGCCAATCTAAGTGATCAAGACCAATAGCTGTTACAATACTAGCTAAGTTTTTCTTTAAAATATTAGTTGCATCAAATCTATGAAATAAACCTGACTCAATTAAGTTAATGTTTTCAGGGTATTTTTTAGCATAATGAAGATAAGCAACAGTTAAAATTTCAAAGAAAGTAATTTGTGTTTCATTGTTTGCTTCTTCTATCTCAGCAAAAAGATTAGCCAATTCATCATCTGCTAAAGGTAGATTATTAAAGACAAATCTTTCATTAATTCTTTGGATATGTGGGCTTGTATAGATATTGCATTTGTAATTTGCCTCTTTTAAAATTGAATAAAGAGCTTGGATAGTTGAAAATTTACCGTTTGTTCCAACAACAGAAATGCAATTAATCTGATCTTGGGGATTACCTAGTTTATCTAAAAGATTTTTAGTTCGATCTAGACTTAGATCTATTTCCTTAGGATGCAGCCTTTGTAAGCGTTCTATTATTTTCTGAAGTTTCATTTTCTGATGAATTTATAGCAGAATTTTTCTTTAACAATATTGATAATAATAAACCTAATTTTTCTCTAAGGTCTTTTCTTTCAATAATTAAATCTACAAATCCCGTTTTTTCAACATATTCACTTTTTTGGAAGCCTTCAGGCAATTCCTCTCTAACTGTTCCCTGAATTACACGAGCTCCTGCAAAAGCTATCAGAGCACCTGGCTCTGCTAAATGAATATCACCAAGCATTGCATATGATGCGGTAATTCCGCCAGCAGTTGGATCTGTTAAAACAACTATATAAGGTAAGTTATTTTTTTTAAGCTCATTGATTGCTAGAGTAGTTCTAGTCATTTGTGAAAGTGAAATTAAAGACTCCATCATTCTCATCCCTCCTCCTGAAGTGAAGACTACAAAGGGCTGTTTATTTTCAATAGCATACTGAATTCCATATAAAAAAGCTTCACCTTCTGCCGCACCAATTGAACCACCTATAAAATCAAAGTCTGATGCAATAGCAGTAATCTTTACATTATAAATATTGGTGTTGACCACCATCATCCCACAGTCCATACTTGTTTTTTTTCTAGCAACTTTTAATCTGTCTTTATAAGATTTAGAGTCACTCCAGTTTAATGGATCATCCTGTGGAATAGGAGTCTTTAAAATTTCATAATTATTTTTACCAAAAACAATATCAAATCTTTGAAGTGGATTTATTCTGTGGTGTTTATTACATGATGGGCAAACAAATAGATTGTCTTCTAAATCTTTTTTAAGAATTGGACCTTTGCAACATGATGTCCAATCACTATTTTCAATTTCAGATTTAGTTGCACGTTTCTTGATTATCTTTTTTATTTTTTCACCAAATCGTAGAGTTTTTTTAATCCAATTCATGCAATTTTATTTTTTAATCTTTTTACTATATTAGTTACATTTGTGACAGGATTTTGTCTCTTTTTGACTGATTTTGATATTTCTTTACATAAAGGACTACCAACTACTAGTCCATCAGCCTTTCTTAATGAGGCTATCGTTTTTTCAGTAATTCCAAACCCAATTACAATATTTTTATTTTTATTTAAACTTTTAATTTTATTGTATCTCTCTAGAATTTTTTTAGATGAAACTTTTAGTTTTCCACCCGTAGTAGAAAGCATACTGATGTAGTAGACCATATCATGCGAGTCTTTAATAATTTTTTTCATTCTTTTTTGTGAAGTAGTAGGAGAGACTAATTGAATGAAGCTAATATTTTTTTTCTTACATTTTTTGGCAAAATCTTTGTTTTCTGGATACGGTAAATCAACAACAATTAAACCATCAACACCAACTTTTTTACAAATATTGATAAAGTTATTATCACCATATTGATAAATCATATTGTAATAACCCATTAAAATTACTGGTTTTGCCTCTTTAGATTTTTTAAAATTTTTTACTATTGAAAAAACGTCTTTTATTTTAATACCATTTTTCAAAGCGCGATAAGCACTTGATTGAATTTGACCACCATCTGCAATTGGGGTGTTATGAGGAAAGCCTATTTCACAAATATCAGCATAGCTTGCAATTGATCTTAATATTTCTAATGATTTTTTTTTACTATTGTCACCTGCAACTGTGTACGTCAGTAAAGCAGGTCTTTTTTCACTTTTAGTTTTTTTAAATGTTAAATTAATTAATGACATCTTAACTGATTTTACCTAACCTTTTTTTTAAAATATCACGATCTTTTTTTGCATCACCGCAAGAGTTTACAATAATGATTGTATCTTTGCTTAGCTTAGGTGCTATTCTGATTGCCTCAGCAAAAGCGTGACTTGGCTCTAAACTTGGGTTGATTTTTTCAAGCTTTGTTACAAGTTTATAAGCGTTTAAAGCACCCTCATCTGTTGCAGATGTGTACCTTGCTCTTTTAGTATCTTTTAAGAAGCAGTGAATTGGAGACACACCTGGATAATCTAATCCAGCAGAAATAGAGGCAGTATCATTAATCTGTCCTTCATTATTTTGACAAACATAAGCTGCAGCACCATGTAAAATTCCAAGTTTAGCACCATTTGTTAAGGGAGCGGCATGAAGTTTAGAATTTTTTGGTCCACCAGCCTCAACTCCAACTAATTCAATTTGTTTTTTATTATAATCTATAAACTCACTCCAAAAACCATAGGCTGAACTACCACCACCCACACAATTAATAAGCTTAATTTTTTTTGGAATTTTTTTAAATTCAGTTTGAATTTGAATCTTTAATTCTCGTGATATTTGGGCTGTACTCCAACCACAAATCTTAACAAATATATTTGGACCAACCGTTGAACCTACAGCCATATGTGTATTATCACAATTTGAAACCCAATACCTCATACATTCACTAACAGCATCAACTAATGTTTGGCTTCCAGAGTAAACAGGAACTACTACAGCGCCATTTTTTTTCATTGCATCAACATTAGGTTTTTGTCTTTTTATGTCTTTAGCACCCATGAATATTTTACATTTAAGACTAAATTTTTTAGCAGCCATACTTAACATTTTACCTGCATATCCTGCACCAGTATCACCTACGACGTATTTTTTTCCTGCCTTTTTAGCAATTAGACAATGAACAGTAGCATTATATATTTTGTGAGCACCTCCATTGGCCTCAGAAACCATTTTAGCGTATATTTGAGCACCACCTAGATGATTTGATAGGTTTTGAAGTTTTATAAACGAGGTTGGTGAACCAACGTAGTTTTTAAAATAATAATCTCTTTCCTTGAGAAATCTTTTATTATATCTCAATTTTTCAAAAAGAATTGTTAAATCTTCAACAGGTTTTTTTAAAGTTTCTGGAATAAAGTTACCACCAAACTTACCACCCCAAAAACCACTTTTATTGTGTTGATCGATTAAAGGAATTTTCTTCTTAAGTTTCATTATTAATTTGTTTAATTTTCTTTAAAAAAATATTTATTTTTAAAATATCTTTTAATCCAGAAGTTTCTAGACCTCCAGAAATATCTATAATGTCTATAATTTCTCTATAATTTTCAAGATTATCTTCTATTTGGACATTTCCTGCGAGCATTAATTCTTTATTTATTTTAAGATTTTCAATGAACTTGTGATCAAAAGATATGCTTTTTTCATAGCCTTCGCCATCAAATAGAATTATATCTGCAAGGGACTTATACTTTATGTATTTCATGACATCATTTTGATCTTTGACAGTAATAGCAACGATAATTTTTTTATTATATTTTTCTATAATAGATTTTATTTTAGCTGGAGAGCAGTCATAAATTTGGTAATAGTCAAAAGGTAAACTTTTTATTTCCTCAAGAATCTTTTGATCTGGTTTTACTAATACTGCGACATATTTTGAATTATTTTTAGGTATCTTTAAAATATCCTTTAGTTGATCATATTCAACAAACCTTTTTGATTTTGGATAGTTAACAATAAACCCAATATATTGAGGTGCATTAGGGTGTTCTGTTAAATATTTTAATGTTTTAGAATCTGATATTCCACAAATTTTAGATTTCATCTAATCAATTGATGAGAGAATATTTTTTATATTTTCTTTTGGATTGCCCTTAGTGATAGGTCTACCAATTATTAGACAATCACTACCTTCTTTAATCGCTTCATTAGCATTCATAGTTCTTTTTTGATCATCTTTTTCATTTTTTATTCTTATCCCAGGAGTAAAACATTTAAGCTTTGGTGCAATTTCTTTGATTATCTTAATCTCTAGTGGGCTACAAATAACCCCATATAATCCAGCTTCCATTGCAATCTTAACTAGTCTTTTAACTTGATCTTCAACTTTACTAATAAAACCTAGACTTTCTAAATCTTCATCACCAAAACTTGTTAGAACAGACACACCTAATAAACTTATATTAATTTGTTGAGCAGCTTGATTTGCAGCTTTAAGAGCATCCAATCCATTCAGAAGATGAATTGTTGCATAATTTACATTTAAATCTTTAAGTGACTTTACTGACTCAACCAATGTATTTTTAATATCAAAAAATTTACCATCATAAAAAATTGGCTTTTTAAATTTTGAGAGATCTCTTATTTCTTCAGGACTTCTTTGAGTAATATATTGTAATCCAATTTTAATTCCTGAAATATCCTTATGAATTAATTCTAACAAATCTAATATTTCTTTTTGACTTGATACATCGCAAGCTACAAAGATGTTTTTATTAGTCATTGTTTAATTTTTTAAACATTTCTTTTGCCATTTTAAAGTGAATTGTTTTTTTTTCCAATGTGTTCACTTTTTCTCCAGTTTTTGGATTTCTTGATATTCTAGCTTTTTGAGTGTTTGTCGAAAACATGCCAAAACCTCTAAACTCAACACGATCTCCTCGTTTTAGCGCCTCTTTAATTTCATTTAGGACTATAGATACAACTTTCTCTAGATCTTTTTTGAGGAAATTTGGATAGGATTTTTTTAGTTGGTTTATAAGTTTTGATTTTACAATAGCCAATTTTTTATTCTTCTTCTTTTTTCTTTTTCTCTAAATCATCAGATAAACTAGCAAATGGAAGGGATTTACCTGAAAGAGGGCTACTAAATTTTGATATAGCATCTTTATTTGCTATTTCCTCTAATAATTTAATGCTTAATGTTACTTTTCGAGCGTCAAATTTTATTTCACTTATTGCAGCATCAATTCTGTCTCCAGACATAAATCTAGATGTTCTTTGATCTGCGGGGCTCACAGCAATTTGGTTTTTTTTAATTACACAATTAATTAAAGAACCTTCGGGTTGCACAATTATATCCTTAGTACTTGTAGATATTACCTTGCAAGTCAAAATTTCTTTAACTTTTTTATCTTTAAAATAATCAAAAGGGTCCTCAAGTGTTGCTCTGTGAGAAACTCTAATCTTTTGCTGATCAGCTTGTATTTGAAGTACTTTAACTTTAATTTTATCACCTTCTTTATATTTTTTTAATTCTTCCTCACTATTTTGGTTGAAAGTAAGATCGTTAGCATGCAAGAAACAGTCCACTTCTTCAATCCCATCAATAGCAACAAATAAAGCATACTCATTAGAACTTTTTACTGTTGATTCACAAACTGTGCCAACTGGAAATTTTTTATCAAAATTTTCAAAAGGGTTTTCTTGTGTTAGTTTGTAACTAACAGCTATTCTTCTTTTTTCTTTATCTATATCAATTAGTTTGATTTTAATTTGTTCACCTACTTTGAAAAGTTTTCTTGCAGTAACATTTTTTTTAACATGCGATAGTTCAGAATTATGAAGTAGTACTGTTAAACCTTTTGAGTCTACAAACTCTCCAAAAAGACCAAAGTCTAGTAGTTTAATAACTTTTATCTCATAGTCTTCATTAATTTTATATTTATCTATTTCTAGAAAAGGATCTGGAGTTAGCTGTCTAATACTTGTAGAAATTTGAAGTTTTTCCTTATCAACACCAATTATTAGAAGCTCTTTTTTATCACCAACATTTAAAACATCTTCTGGAGATGTTATTCTACTGTAGCTAAGTTCCATTAAGTGAACGAGCGTATCTATGGCACCATCATCAATAGAGAAAAATGCACCAAAGCTTGTAAATCCTTTGCAAGTCCCCATTATCTTATCGTTAACTTTATAATTTTCTATAAGTTTAGCCTTGTCCTCTTTTTTATGTGATGAAATAATTTGTCTTCTAGAAACACAACAGTTTCCTCTTACTTTGTCTAACTTAATTACTGCAAGTTTCATAGGTTCATACATTAGGTGAGAAATATCTTTTAATGGAGAATCTGATATCTGACTGCCAGGCATAAACATCAATGATCCTGTATCTATATGTTCACAGATAACACCACCTTTACATTTTGATGTAATTTTACCCATAATAGGTTCATTTTTTTCAAAAGCATCAACAAGTTTTTGCCAGCCTTTTATTTTTTGAGCTTTACTAAGGCTTACAACAACATCACCATCTTTATTTTCGATTCTTTCTAATAAAACTTCAATCTTATCACCAAGCTTAACATCTTTATATTGATCTGTTATTTTTAGTTCATTAATATCTATCAATGGCTCAGATTTTAATCCTTCTATGTGAGCCCAAATGTATTTATCACTAATTTTAGTGATTATTGCAGGGTAGATTTTGCCTTCCTCTATTTTTGTTTTGGAAAATTGTGTGCTTAGTAGTTTTTCGAATTCTTTAGTAGCAGCTGATTCTAGGTTTGAAAATATTTCCATTAATTTTTGATTTTCCTATCCATAATTTTTTTTATTTTTAAAAAACATGATCTTTTAGATTCATTTTCAGAAGATATCAAGCTTTGATCTTTTGTTCTTTTTAATGGTGAAACCTTTCTATTATAGTCACTTTTGTCTCGTTTTTTGATGCTTTTTAACACTTCTTTAAATGATATGTTTTTATTTAATCCTTTTAGCTCTTTAAATCTTCTAAGTGCTCTAGTTTTAGCACTAGCAGTTATAAAGAATTTAAAATCAGCTTCTGGCATAATATTATAAGTTATATCCCTTCCATCGATGACTGACCCTTTATATTTTTTTGGAGGATTATAAGCACATTCCATTTGAAATGTATGTGCTAATTTTCTGATTTTAATATCTTTCGCAATTACTGAGGCCATAACCCCAACATCATCAGATAGAAGCTTTTTGTTTTGTAAGTCAGATATTTTTAATTTATTCATTTTTTTTGAAATAAAAGAATAATTAAATTTTTTAGGATTTTTAATTTTTAGGTAAGCTAGAAGACGATAAATTTTTCCAGAGTCTAGATATAAAAGTTTATAATACTTGGAAATTAATTTTGCCTGCGTGCCAGCACCAGCCGCTGCTGGTGAGTCGATCGCTACTTGTAAATATTTTTTTTTATATTTTTTCATATTAATTTACTTATTGTTCGATTTCTTTAATTAATTTCAAAAAAGATGGAAAAGATGTATTTATGGAGTCTTTATCATGTATGGTCCATTTGTTGCCATATGTTAGTGCAGCAATTGTGCTCATCATAAAAATTCTATGATCTTTAAGATAATTTTTAATTACTATTGGTTTTTTAATTTTTAAATTCGGCTGTCCATAAATTTTAATAGAGTCTTTTGTTAATTCTGTTTTAATACCCATCATATTTAAAATTTTAGATCCCCAATTTAATCTTGGGCTCTCTTTTTGATTTAGTTCTGAAAGGCCTCTAAAATAAGAAACCCCCTTTGCTCTTGCAGCCACTAAAAAAATAATTAAAAATTCATCAATAGCACTGCTATTTATTTTTGATGGACAGTTTATAGCCTTAAGATTACTCGAACTTTTTATCAAAATATCTGAAATTTTTTCTCCTCTATAAATTTTTTTATTTTTTAATGATATTTTAGCTCCCATTTTTTTTAAAATAGTGATCACACCTGTTCTTGAAGGATTAATATTTACATTTTTAATTAAAAGTTTTGAATCATTTGCAAGAGTTGTAAGAACTATAAAAAATGCACTTGAACTAATGTCACCAGGAATTTGATAATTAAATGCTTTTATTTTTTCTGGTTTTTTAATATTGATAAAATCATATTTTTTTGTCTTTTTTATTTTGATAGGAATCTTTAAATATTTGAAAAGAAGCTCTGTATGATTTCTAGATTTTTTAGCTTTAATTGAAGTTGTTCCAGAAGCATTAAGTGCTGCTAGCATTACACTGGTTTTGCACTGAGCTGAACCTCTATTTTCAAAATAGTTGATACCTTTTGTTAATTTAGAGCCTAAAACTGAAAGAGGTAATTTATTTTTCTTTTTAAAGAAAAATTTTGCACCAAATTTTTCTAAAGGTAAAGTTACTCTAGAAAAATCCCTTTTAGATAAACTTTTATCACCAATTAATTTTACTTTTTGAGGTGATTTTATTAATAAACCCAATATTAATCTACCTAATGTCCCAGAGTTTTTGGCATCTATCTTTATATTTTTTTTATATAAGAAGCCATTAATTCCATTGCCAAATATCTCACAAAAATTTTTATAAATTCTAACTTTTACCCCTAGTTTTTTTATAGCATTTATTGAAGCAAGCACATCCTCAGACATTAAAAGGTTATGAGCTCTAGACCTCCCTATTGCTTGAGAACTTAGAAGAATAAATCTGATACTTATTGATTTGTCACCTTCAACAGTAATTTTTTTATTGAAACTCTCAATTTTTTTTTTGATATTAATTATTTTGTTCATTTAAATTAAACACTTAAAATTTAAAATTTTTTCCAAAATAATGTTTGTTGGCGTCTTCATCGTTAATTAATTGTGAAGGAGTGCCAGCTGCTATAATTTTAGAATTAGATAAAATTAAAGCTTTATCACAGATTGCAAGAAGATCACGTGCTTGATGATCGGTAACAATAATTGTAAGATTCAACTCAGTTTGAAGAGTGATAATTATATTCTGTAACATTTGTATGGTTTGAGGATCAAGGGCTGCTAAAGGCTCGTCCATCAGCAATATTTCTGGCTCTCCAATTAATCCCATAGCAATTACCAATCTTCTTCTCAAACCTCCTGAAAGGTATTTCGCCTCAACCTTTCTTACTGCATCTAGTTCAAATTTAGAAATTAGTTGTTCAGTTTTTGCAATTCTTTCTTTTTTGTCTTTAATTAAAACTTCACCTACAGCCTTAAGATTATCTTCAGAACTTAGATTTGCAAACATTCCTCCAAATTGAGGTATTATAGAAATCTTATATTTTCTTGCTCTTAGATAAATAGGATAGTTTGTTATGTTGGATCCGTTTATTTTTATAGTACCAAAATCAGGTTTTAATAAACCACTAATTATATTCATAATGGTTGATTTTCCCGCACCATTAGGGCCTAGTAATCCAAGGACTTGTCCTTTAGGAACATCTACAGAAATATTATCAAGAATTTGGTGATTTTTATTAAATGCAATTGAAATATTTTTTAATGAGATAAGAGAAGTTTTGGTTTTGAAACTAGTTATGCGAAATTTTTTTACAATTGCCATTTAATTTTTACTTAAAATTTTTATTTTTTTTGAATTGTTATTACTAAAAATCTTAGAATCTTTAGTGATTAAGTCAACAACTATTGCATCGGCTGCCAGATTTGAAGTAGAATTTTTATAAATTACCTGTTCTGAGATTTTAAGTAAATTTTTATTAAACAATAAATTAAGTTTTTGGCTATTTATTTGATGATCTAAATAATTCAATTGAATGTTGTCAGCAAATTCTGTTTCAAAATTTATTTTATCAAAAACTGCTTTATCAGAAGTTATTATTATTGGCTCATAATTTTTAAAAATTATTTCAGCATTAACTTTTTTCATATTAACAATATTTGGATTATCATTTGCAATCACACTTTCAAAAGCATTAATCGTATATGCATTTCCCTCCTTATCAAAATTTTTATAGGATATATTATGTAGGATGTTTTCTTGACCATCATTAGATACTTTAGGCGTTGTATTAGTTATATTTTCACTAGCCTTCGGTAATTCATTTTGACTAATAGTTTGATTCAGAGGATCACTTCTATAAAAGTATAATGTTAAGTAAATAATCAAAACAAAGCATAAAAATAAAAAAGTTTGAAATAATATTTTATAGTTCATTTACTGAACACCAGATTTAAGTATCTGATGAATATGAATAATTCCAATTGTTTTATTTTTAATCTTTTCACTGTTTACACATAAGCTAGTAATTTTTTTTTCATTCATTAATAATAGAGCTTTAGCAGCTAGTATATTTTTTTGAACAAATATAGGTTTATGGGTCATAATCTTTTTTATTAGTATGTCATTTAAATTTTTATTTTTTTGAATTGCCCTTTTAATGTCGCCATCGGTACAAATTCCCGTAGTAAAACCTTTCTTATTTTTAATGATCAAAACTCCCAGCTTTTTATCTGAGATTATTTTGAGAGCAGATTTCATTTTTGTATTTTCATTTATTATTGGTATTTTTTTTCCTGTAAACATCAAGTCTTCAACAGTCTGTAATTTTTTACCTAAACTTCCTGAAGGGTGAAATTTTTTAAAGTCTAATTTGTCAAATTTTTTGTATCTCATTGATGCAATTGCAAGAGCATCCCCTAAACTCAACTGGGCTACTGTGCTTGAAGTTGGCACTATTCCATAACCAGACTCATTTACTTCAGGAATAAACAATTTTATGTCTGAAGCCCTATAAAGAATAGAATTTTTTTTTGACACAATTCCAATTAATAAAATTTTATTTCTATTTGAGTATTGAATTATATCTTTTAACTCCTCAGTATTACCCGAGTAGCTTATCAAAATAAGAACATCTTTTTTTGAAATACTGCCAAGGTCACCATGAGAGCAGTCACTTGCTGAAAGCGAAAATGCTGGACTTCCCACTGATGAAAGTGTTGCTGCAATTTTACTGGCAATTAATCCACTTTTACCAACACCACACAATATTATCTTAGATTGACATTTTGCTATTGCACTTACCGCATCATTAAAAGAATTATTAATTGAGATCTTTAATTTTTTTAATGCTTGTATCTCTAAATCAATTACATTTTTAGCAATTTTTTTGTAATTTTCTTTTATCATTTAATGAGACCAAATATCATCTTTGAATTGGGCTAAATCAAGGTCAACTCTAGTTTTTAAAAATTTTAAACAGTCTTGATAAAGTTCCATTCTATTTTCTCTTTCAAGTATTTTATTAAGTTCGTCATGAATTTTGTGTAAATATATTACATCGTTTGAGCAATATTTTAACTGACCAGGAGTAAGTTCTCCTCCAAAATCTGAAGTTTGAAACTGCTTGCTAACATCAACGTTCGCAAATTCTTTAATGAGGGTTTTCAAAGAGTGAGAATCTGAAAATGTCCTCGCAAGCTTAGACTTTATCTTGCTACACTCTACATTTTTGACATCAGTTTTTAAATAATATTTTATATGAGCTAAATCAGCCCTTGCAAAATGGAAGAGCTTTTTAATGTTTTTATCACTTAATATCTTTATTAAGTTAGGCGCATTGTAAGTTTTTCTATCCAGCTGAACAATATGTGCATCTGAATTTCCACTTGAGATTTGAATGAGACATAGAGGGTCACGTCTAACATTCAGACCCATAAACTCTCCATCAACTGCTACAGTATTGCTTAAATCTAAATCTTCTGGTAGGTCATATTTGTGAAGCTTAATATCAATATTCATTTTTAGTTATATATATATGAAAGAAAAAAATTGTCTAATTTTTGGTGGTAGTGGTCAAATAGGGCGCCATTTAATCAGAAAGCTCACTAAAAATAATTTTAAAGTTACTGTAGTTACTAGAAACCTTCACCAAAAAGGATATGCAATAAAAACCCAAGCTAACGCTGGGTATATCGACATTGTAGAAGCTAATATTTTTGATGAAACAAAGATTAGAAAGCTTTTTAGTAAAACGAATATTTGTATTAACTTAATAGGAATTTTATACGAAAGTGGAAAAGGTAACACTTTTGAAAATATTCACTCTATTTTTCCTTCTATTTTAGCAAAACTTTGCAAAGAGTATAAGGTTCAGCAGTTTATTCATTTATCAGCACTAGGTATTAATGAAGCAATAGATTCTGAGTATGCAAAGAGCAAATTAAAAGGTGAGATTAATATTCAAAAAAACTTTCCTTTAGCTACTATATTAAGACCATCGGTGGTTTATTCTGTGGATGATAACTTTACGACAAATTTTATGACCTTGTTGTGCAGACTGCCATTTTTTCCGCTTTATTATAATGGAGTTACTAAATTTACACCAATTCACTGTTCTGATTTAACAGACACTATCCATCATGTTATTTCTAAGAATATATATTCTAAAATAATTGAATGTGTGGGGCCAGATATTCTCTCTTTAAAAGAAATAATAAAAAAATTATTAAAACTAATTAATAAAAATAGATTACTAATTCCTCTTCCATTTTTTGCTGCTAATATGACGGCGAATTTATTTCAACTATTTCCCAAGCCATTATTGACAGTAGATCAATTAATTTTACTAAAATATGATAATGTTCTTTCAAATAAATACCAAACTAATACTGATATAGGAATTCCAAGCACAAGGTTATTTGATAAAGAAGTTGAAAAATATTGCTATATGTGGAGAGAGGGTGGTCAATTTTCCACTAAAAAATATAACCCTACTGATTCTTGATAGAATTTTTTAAATTAAAATTATATAATTTATTTTATGGTTATTAATATAATCTATATCTTAATATCTTTATTAATTTTTTTATTTCTTTCATACATGATTATCAAGTCAGTTATTAGAGGCATCAATGGAAAAAATAAAAATAAAAAATAGTATTTTTATAAGAAATTAATATTAAGCAGTATTAGTTTTTTTTTCGATGTACTGCGGTGCTTCACTCTCTTTATCAGATTCTGGCTCTTCTTTTCTTCCTTTTGGCTGATATGCATATAGTAGATGTAATTTACAATATGAAAAATCTTTTAAAGAAGATCTTCCACAAAAATAGAAAGAGGCTTCCTCTGGATGACCTATAGGCCACTTACATGAACTTTCATCTAGTTCTTCTAATTTTTTAGGATTTTCTGGTTCAAAATCTTTTTCAATAAGCAAAGATTTAAACTTACTTTTTCTTCCTTGTCTTTGTTTAGAGTTGATTTCTTCTAGGTTATTGTCAAAACTTTGACTTGATGAAAAAGTATTTCTAGTTTTAATTTTTGATGATAGATTTAACCTATGAGCTTTACCAATGACTGCATTTCTGCTTATTCCACCTATAATTTCAGCAATTTGACTTGCTGTATTTCCTTTTCCCCAAAGTTCTTTTAATTTAGCAACTTTTTCATCATTCCAGCTCATAATCTATATTTAGTATGTTAATTAATTTTAATAACTATATACAGATCACACAAGATTAAAAAAAACACAATAAATATTTTTACTTTGTACACAAATCTTTCAAAAATTATATATGATTACTTATGGTTGAATTGAATAGGAGATATCAAATTAGTGTCAAAAAGTTTGGTTTTATAAATTGGGTTGGTTTCAAAAGTCTATGGCTTAAGGAATGCAACAGATTTATGGTTGTTTGGCAGCAAACATTGCTATCTCCACTTGTATCAAGTTTGTTATTTTTATCAGTATTATCATTGGCTTTAGGAAGTAATAGGGGAGACGTTCTTGGCTACTCTTTTATAAGTTTTTTAGCACCAGGTTTAATTGCAATGAGTATTTTAACTCAATCATTTAGTCATTCTGTTTCATCCCTAATGATTGGAAAAATTCAAGGAAATATTGTTGATATGCTTTATGCGCCTTTGTCTGCACTAGAAGTTTCAATGGCAATAATATTAGCAGCTCTTACTAGAAGCTTTTTAATTGCAATAATTTCAATAGGAGTTTTTTCTTTAATAGTTGAGATGCCAATAAATAATATATTATTTATTTTTATTTTTGGTTTCCTAAGTGCTTTTATACTAGGAAGTTTGGGTTTTATCACAGGTCTTTGGGCTGAAAAATTTGATCATACAGCAACTGTCACAAATTTTGTTATTACCCCATTAAGTTTTTTATCTGGTGTATTTTATTCCATAGACAAGCTTCCCAATTTTTTTCAAACTATTAGTCATATTAACCCATTTTTTTACATGATTGATGGATTTAGATATGGTTTTTTAGGAAAGTCAGATAGTTCGATAAGTGTGGGATTAATTTATTTAACAATTTTAAGTATTGTTATGTGGTATGTGGCTTTTTTTCTTTATAAAAAAGGTTATAAAATTAAATCTTAAAATATGAGTGCTTTAGCAAAAAATTATAATAGGAGAAAAATTGCATTTAATTATGGCAAAGGAAGCTTTCTTCATTCAACTAATGGAAAAAAATATTTAGATTTTGTTCAAGGGATTGCCGTTAACTCTTTAGGACACGCTAATCCATACTTAATAAAAGCAATCACAAAACAATCAAAAAAACTTTGGCATGTGTCTAATGCATTTATAATTCCAGAAGGTGAAAAATTAGCTACAAGATTATCTAAAAAAACTTTTGCTGATTTTATTATTTTTCAAAATAGTGGAGCGGAAGCAACAGAGGCAGCAATTAAAGTTGCTAGAAGATATTTTTATTCAATAGGGCAACCAAAAAAAAATAGAATTCTTTGTGTTAAAAATTCTTTTCATGGAAGAACATTAGCTACAATTTATGCCAGTGGATCAAAAAAAATGACAGAGGGTTTTGGCCCAAAAATTGATGGATTTGATCATTTTGAGTTTGGAAACCATAAATCATTAAAGAAATCTATAACTAGTAGAACAGCTGCAATTATGGTTGAGACCGTTATGGGAGAAGGTGGAATTAAAGTTATTCCAGATTGGTGTTTAAAGGGATTAAGAAAAATATGTAATGAAAAAAAAATTTTATTAATTTTAGATGAAGTTCAATGTGGAATAGGAAGGTCGGGTAATTTTTTTGCTTTTGAAAGTTCAAAAATTAAACCTGACATTGTGCCAATAGCAAAAGGCATTGGAGGTGGCTTTCCACTTGGGGCAGTATTAATGAATAAAAGAGTAGCATCTGGTATGACAGCAGGAACTCATGGCTCTACTTTTGGTGGAAATCCTTTGGCAATGTCTATTGGAAATGCAGTTTTAGATCAAATATTTAAAAAAGGATTTCTTTTGAATGTTAAAAAAAAATCAAAATATTTTCATTCTGAGTTAGATAAATTAAAAAATGAGTTTCCTAAGATAATTAAAGAAGTGAGAGGTATTGGTTTGCTGATTGGACTACAGTTGCATAATGACCAGACAAAATTTATTCAAAAATTAATGGATCATAAATTATTGACAATTAGAGCTGCAGAAAACGTTATAAGAATACTTCCTCCACTTAATGTTAAAAAACAAGAAATAGATATAGCTTTAAAAATCATTAGAAAAGTTTGTTTAACTCAAAAATAAATATGAAACACTTTATTACACTTAAAGACATACCTTCGAAAGACCTTAGAAGCATTATAGCAGATGCAAAAAAAAGAAAAGATAAAAGAAAGAAATTTAATACTCTTGAGTTTGATAAAGATAAACCTTTAGAAGGTAAATTACTTATTCAAATGTTTGAAAAATCAAGTCTTAGAACTAGGTTAAGTTTTTACCTTGCTATAAAACAATTAGGAGGTGGAACTATAACACTTAGAGCAAATGAACTTCATCTTGGAAAAGGAGGTGAAAGTTTGGCTGATACAGCAAGAATTTTGTCAACTTATGGTGATGGATTCATGCTGAGAAGTGATAGTGATAAAAAAATAGAAGAATTTAGTAAATATTTAAAAATACCTATAATTAATGGGTTGAGTCCATCGTCACATCCAACACAAGTTTTATCAGATATTTTTACAGTTGAAGAAATTAAAAAAAAATCTATTTCAAAAATGAATATCTGTTGGATTGGAGACTCAAATAATGTTCTTAATAGTTTAATAGCAGCATCAGTTAAGTTTTCATTTAAATTAAATATAGGTTGCCCTAAAAATTATGAACCTAAAAAATTTGTATTAGAATGGGTAAGAAAGAATAGAAGAAAAATTAATATTTTTAATGATGCTAAAAAGGCAGTTAAAAATGCTGATGTTATTTTTTCAGATAAGGTTATCTCTTTAAATGATAAAGTTAATAAATCTAAAAAGATTAGAGACTTTAAGAATTTTCAAGTTAATTCTAAATTAATGAGTTTTGCTAAAAAGGATGCAACTTTTTTACATTGTTTGCCAAGGGGTACAGAGGTGTCTAGTGAAATTTTTTTAGGAAAAAAATCAAAAGTATGGCTACAGGCACTTAATAGAGTGCATGTTCAAAAAAGTATCTTATTATATTGTTTTGATAAACTAAGGTAGTGGCTTAGGATTGTCACTCTTTTCATTTAAGTATTTAATTATAGAAGCTCTATCTTTTTCTTTTCTTAAACCAGCATAAGACATTTTAGTTCCCTTTAAATAAGAAGCAGGCTTTAGCAGGAATCCATTTAGTTCTTCAAATGTCCATTCTTTACTATATAAAGCTAATGCTTTAGAATATTTGTAATTATCCAAACCACCAACTTTTCTGCCAACAACATTGTATAGCGCAGGGCCAATTTTATTTTTTCCACCTTTATTTATTGAGTGGCATGCAGCACATTTTTTAAAAATTTTTTCCCCACTAGCGATATCGCCCAATGCCATAATTGAAGCAATATCAATTTTTTCCACCGCACTAGCCGTTTGAGATGTGTCTGAAGTTGATTGACTTTCCACTTCAACTTTATATCCAGGATTTTTTGGTTTCTTAACATGAAAAACACTATCTGCAACCTTTCCTAAACCGATTACAAGTAGCGCAACCATTAAAATTGCAGCAATAATTTTATTTAGTTCAAATGAATCCATTTAATTATAATTCTTTTGGACATATAACATGATAATTAAAAAAATACTTAATTTTTAATTTTATAATTTTGCGTCTGTTAGACGCATAAAATTGGTAATTTTATAATGAAAAAAACACTAATATTAATCCCATCAAGAATGGCGGCAACTAGGTTGCCAGGAAAACCACTTCTTAAAATTAATAATTTATCTATTATTTCTCATGTTTTTAAAAGAGCAGAAGAAGTTAATATTGGGGAAGCAGTTGTAGCAACTGATGATCAGGAAATATTCAAAGATGTTTTGAAAAATGGAGGTAGAGCAATTTTAACAAATAAAAACCATAAAACAGGCACAGATAGAATTTATGAAGCTTACAAAAAACTAAATATAAAAAATATTGATTACATATTAAATTTACAAGGAGACGAGCCTGACATTAACAAAGATGACATCATTAGCTTAAATAATTTCATGATTAATCAAGATGCTGAAATAGGCACATTGGCAGCAAAAATTAAAAATGATAAAATGCTTAATAACAAAAATGTAGTAAAAGTTATCACTAATAAAAAGTTAGAAGAAAGTAATTTTCCAACAGCATTAAATTTTACTAGAGATAATTTATCAACAGATTATCAAAATATCTATCATCATATTGGAATTTACTCTTATAAAGTAAGTACATTAGAAAAATTTATTAGCTTAGACCAAACAAAAAATGAGAAAAAAAATAAATTAGAACAGTTAAGAGCTTTAGATAATAAGTTAAAAATTAATGTAGCTTTAGCAAAATCATCTCCAATAGGTGTTGATACTGAAGAAGATTATCTGGCTATAAAAAAAATTATGGAATATAAAATATAAAATGAACAAAATTTATATTCAAGGAACCTTTGGAGCTTATTCACATTTAGCAGCTCTTGAAATTGATCCTAATGCAGAAGTTATACCATGCAAAACTTTTGATGAGTGTTTTTTAAAAACATCTTCAGAAAGTGATTCTCGAATGTTAGTGCCTGAATCAAATCGTATTACAGGAAACATTGGAATAGAATATTTAATTTTTAAATATAGGTTGAATATTTATGCAGAGCATTTTCAAAAAATTGAACATAATTTGTTGGGCCAACCAGGCACTAGCTTGCATGATATAAAAGATGTTTTTTCTCACACTCAAGGTTTATCTCAATGTTCAATTTTTATTAAAAAAAATAATTTAGTTGAGCATATTCGTGCTGACACAGCTGGTTCAGCAGAAGCAATTTCAAAAAAAAAAATTAAAAGTGAGGCAGCCATTGCTTCTTCGTTAAGTGCAAAAATTTATAAACTTAAAATACTTGCTCCTAATATTGAAAATGAAAAAGGTAACACAACTAGATTTTTAATTATGGGCAAAGAAGTTCATCAACCAGATTTTGGAGATAAAAAATATATAACGTCTTTCTTGTTTAAATTGAAAAGCAAACCTGCTGCACTTTATCAATCACTAGGTGGTTTTGCGATTAATGGTGTTAATTTAACAAAACTTCAGAGCTATCCAGAACAAAACTCCTTTGAAACATATTTTTTCTTATGTGACCTAGATGGTCACATAGAAGATCCAAAAGTTCAAAAATCTTTAGAAGAATTAGGACTTCATTGTCAAGATTTTCACGTGTTAGGTGTTTTTGAGGCTGATAAATTTAGAGAAAAATAATCAATAAACTTTTCTTGTAGATTAGAAAACATTACTGCTATAATAGTTTTGGAGGCTAGAGGTGAATGCTGCTTGAACCCGACCAGATCTTAACGGAAGCAATCGTAGAGACAGTTTTTTAGGTTCTAGTCTCCTTATGAAAAATGAATAAAAATACAAAAGTTTTAGCCTTAAAATATAGACCCCAGACTTTTGGTGATCTTATAGGCCAAGATGTTGTAGCTGAAACAATATCTAATTCAATTAAAGCAAATAAAGTCCCTAATGCATATCTTTTTACAGGGATTAGGGGTATTGGAAAAACTACTATAGCAAGAATAGTTGCCAAATCTTTAAATTGTTTAAATGGTATTAACGATCTTTGCAAAGATGAACTCTGTGAAAATTGTAAAGCTATTTCAAATTCAAATCATATTGATGTGTTAGAAATGGATGCAGCAAGTAAAACTGGTGTTGACGATGTAAGAGATCTTATTGAATTTTCTAGGTATGGTCCAACAACGGCTAAATATAAAATATTTATCATTGATGAGGTGCATATGCTCAGCAAGCAGGCATTCAATGCATTACTTAAAACTTTAGAAGAACCACCAGAATATTTGAAATTTATTTTTGCAACTACAGAAATAAAAAAAATTCCAATTACTGTAGTTTCTCGTTGTCAAAGATTTGATTTATCTAGGATTAAGTCTTTAGAATTATTTGAATTTATAAAAAAGATTAAAGATAAAGAAAATGGTAACGCATCTGATGATGCACTTAAATTAATTGTTAAGATTTCAGAGGGATCTGTTAGAGACGCTTTGTCACTACTTGATAGAGCACTGATTACATTAGATAAAGATAAAGAACTGAATTTAACTTCAGCACAAAAAATATTTGGTTACTTTGATAAATCTCAATTAATCAATTTATTTCATCTTATATTTGAAGGTAAAGAAACAGAAGTTTTAAATATTTATAGAGAGATTTATAATCAAGGAGTTGAGCCCAAAACTTTTATAAATGATTTTTTAGAGCTGTTATATTATTTTAAGAATATCGAGTCACTAAACATTGATGGTACAAATTTTTTATTAAATGATGAAGAATTTGATGAAATTAAAAAAATTTCTAAAAAAGTTAAAAATGAAACGTTATTATTATTTTGGCAATTTACGATTAAGACATTAGAAGAGCTTGATATTGTTTCTAATCAAAATTTATCAATGGAAATGTTTTTAATTAGGTTAATTTATTTAAAAGATATTAAGAATAGACCTGACACTATCCATGAAGATTCACTAGAAACAAATGAAAATATCACTCAAACATCTCTTTCACAAAAAAAAGATAGCAAAGATTTTTTTGAAGTAAAAAATAAAATTGAAACAATTGGTCAAATGAAAAATTTTGCCCAAGAGAAAGATTTAACATTGAAAGATAAAAAAGAAGTTGAAACACAAACTAATCTTATAAATTCGTTTGATGACTTATTAAAAATATGTACCCTCAAAAAAGAAATTAAATTAAAATATGAATTAGAAAAAAATGTTAATCTTGTTAGTTTTGAAAAGCAAAGAATTGAAATTTCATTTAATGAAGATTTAGACAAAGATTTTATTAAAGACCTATCTTTAAAACTTTATGAATGGACAAAAGATAGATGGATAATAACACTCAGCAAGACTAAAGGCCAACCATCTAAAAAAGAAAAAGAAATAATTTTAAAAAAAGAATTAATTGAAGATATAAAAAATTCTTTAATTTATCACAATGTATTGGAACAATTTCCAGATGCAGAACTAATAGATGTTAAAACTAATGAGAAAGAAAAAAAAAATGACTGATTTTACAAAGATATTAGACAAAGCAAAAGAGCTGGAATCTAAAATGAAAGAGAGTCAACAAAAAATAAAAAATATCCAAGCTGAAGGAACATCAGGTTCTAACTCCATAAAAGTTACTTTAAATGGTGAAAATGAAATGATCAAAATAGATTTATCAGATGAAGTAATAAAAGAAGATAAGGGTATAATAGAAGACCTAATAGTGGCTGCCCATAATAATGCAAAATCCGAATTGAAATCAAAAACATCTGAAGAAATTTCAAAGTCCACAAGTGGTTTTGGTATTCCAGGTTTTAAATGGCCACTTTAATTAGATGCAAAATATTAATGAAATTGAAGAGTTAATAAAATTAATTGCTAAACTACCAGGTCTAGGGCCTAAATCTGCAAAAAGAATTGTACTAAAACTTATAAATAATAGAGATGAATTAGTTAAACCAATGGCTAATACTCTAGCCCAAGTTTATAAAAACGTTATCAGGTGTCAATCTTGTGGTACTTTAAAATCTAATTCTTCAGGCTGTAATAACTGTGAAAATACTAAAGAAAGTTATAACAAAATATGTGTTGTTGAGGATATTGCAGACCAGTGGTCTATTGAAAATTCTAATATTTATAAAGGATACTTTCATATACTGGGTGGAACAATTTCATCTGCTGGACAAAGGAAGGAGGACCTTTTAATTAATTCATTAGTTGAAAGAGTTGTTAGAGAAAATATTGAGGAAGTTATTTTAGCTACAAGTGCAACTGTTGAAGGACAAACTACTGCATATTATATTCAAGATAGTCTCAAAAAAACAAGTGCAAAGATTACAAAACTTGCACAAGGTTTACCGGTTGGTGGTGAAATAGAAAGTCTTGATGATGGAACTTTATATTCAGCTTTTAAGAACAGAACTGGAATTAAAACTAATTCTGACTAGATTTCTTTAATA